>Ga0247844_1000478_pt1 | contig 85836 bp, 85 predicted proteins | sample LaCtaG_FD_192421 | JGI IMG/M metagenome (GOLD analysis project Ga0247844, IMG submission 192421) | Freshwater microbial communities from meromictic Lake La Cruz, Castile-La Mancha, Spain - LaCruzMarch201714.5m_1 | ecosystem: Environmental > Aquatic > Freshwater > Lake | place: Spain: Castile-La... | reverse complement strand
GGCGGTTTGCGCACCGGGTTTCATCATCACCTGATCGTGGGGATTGTCTCCGCCCCAGCGACCGTGCCTGCGGTCCCACAGTCGGATTTTGCGGTCCGGATACCAACCTCCATAGCGCAGCCAACGGCCGGCATAGCGATTTCTCCGATTAAAGGCGTAGGCTTGGGCCACGGGTCCCCGATACCGCAGCGCTTCGATCTGCTCGACGAGCTCAGGAGAGAGCACTTCGTCTCCGTCGAGCGAGAGCACCCAGGGGTGCGTACAGCGCTCCATGGCCCGGTTTTTCTGCTCGATATGCCCGTCAAAAGCGTGTTGTTCGAACCGAACTCGGGGCCCTTTGCTCTGGCAAATTGCGGGGGTTTCGTCGGTCGAAAAGCTGTCGAGCACAACGACCTCGTCGCACACCAACAAGAGGCTGTCGAGGCACTCGCCGATGCGACGCGCCTCGTTGTACGTAATTACAGCTCCGCTTAGGGTCACGACCAGTATCAGGTTTGGGCAAAGATCGGGCAGCGAGCAGGTCTACCGATTCGGGGAGGTTCCGACTCGGACCCTCGGACTATTTCGCGCTTTGTTTCATGAATTGCCGAATCAAACCCTCAAACCCCCGGTCGCTGAGGTAGCGCTTCATCGCCAAAAATGGGCCCACCATCGGACCTACGGCATAGCGGGTTTTGGGTTTGCGCGATTGCAGGGCTTTGAGGATGGTCTGGGCAATCGCTTCTGGGCCAATCGAGCGGCTCGGTTGGTAGTTGTTCTTGAACAGGGCGACCACGTTTCGGGTCATGGCCGCATACGGCCCTTCGCCGCTCACTTTTTCTCCGCTGCCTAAGGCGATATCGCCCCATTCGGTGCGTACGGCCCCGGGTTCTACAATCACGGTTTTAATGCCAAAGGGCTCGGTTTCAAACCGCAATACGTCCGACAGCACTTCGAGCGCGTGTTTGGTCGCGTGGTACCACCCCCCCAACGGAAGGTAGATCTTGCCGCCCACGGAGGTGATGTTGACGATAAAGCCCTTTTTTCGGGCGCGCATTCCGGGCAAGACCGCTTGGGTAAGCCGCATTAGGCCGAACACATTGACGTCAAACTGCCGTATGGCTTCTTCGATGGGGACTTCTTCGAGCGCGCCATACGACCCATAGCCGGCATTGTTGATGAGCACGTCGATGTGGCCCGCTTCGGATAATATGTTCTTCAGACTGGATTCGATGCTGTTCGGCTGCGTTAGGTCCATCGATCGAACGCGTATGCCCGAGGCTTCGAGGTCTTGGAGCCGATCCAAACGGCGAGCTACGCCATAGACCGTAAAACCATTTTGGGCGAGTAGGAGGGCAGTGGCGCGGCCAATGCCGCTGCTGGCGCCGGTAATCAGCGCTACGGGTTGGGGGGTGTTCATGGTTGTGGAGTTTGAAAGAATTGTCGAAAGGCACTTTCGGTCATGTCGAGCGCCTTGGTTTCGAGTAAGGACGCTTCTTTGGGGTCCATCCGGTTGAGCAGGAGGGCTGTTTGATGCAGTCCCCCCATCAAATGCGATTTCAGCAGGCCCCTTTCAGCCGGGCTGAGCGAAGAAATGCCCATCTGCTGCAGGAGGGCGTCGAATTGTCGGTCTGCGTCTTTGGCCACTTCGACGCGCAGGAATTTGCTGTGGTGAAACTGCTCGACAAAGAGCATGCGCTCGGGTTGACGCGTGCAATAGCGCAAATAGGCTGAAAAGACGGCGCGCAGAGCGCCCGGCTCGGAGGCGGCCACTTCCCAGGCTCGTTCAATTTCAGCGGCCATCTCCGACTTGATGTCCATATAAATCGAATTGACCAAGACTTCTTTGCTTGAGAAGTAGCGGTAAATGGTCCCGGCGGCAATGCCACAGGCACGAGCCAAAGACTGCATAGTAAAGGCATCAAAGCCTGAATCGAGGATCAGCCTACAGGCGGTGTCCTGAATGCGTCGGTGCTTGTCGGGATCGAGCGGTCGCGTCACGGGGCAAAGATAAATGAATGAACGTTCATTTATTATTCTGACGAAAAAAGTTCATGCCAAAAAAAAGGCCCCGAAGGGCCTCCTAAAGGGGGATACTTATGGTTCAGACCAATCCATCGTCGGGTCCCATCGACAATAGCGAGCTGTGGTAGCGGCTTTCTACCCAACGGTTGTTTACCTTTTTCCAAATGAGGGTTGCCAAGACGTGGAATTTGAGTCGCTGGCCCTCCAAAACGAGAAACTGATCAAAGTCGACCACGCTATAGCCCATTTCCGGGGTGGCAACGGCTTCGTAACGGGTAATTTGCGACCACGTATCCGCTTTCAAGGCGCTCAACTTGTGAAACAGTCCGGTAAACCAGCCTTCCCATTCGGTGCGATTTCGAAACACCTGACTCCCTCCCTCAGCATCGATATCGACAATGCCAAAGTCGTCGTCGCAGGCTGTGGCCAGTGTGGGAAAATCGTGGTCGCGAACAGCGTTGAGAAGCACAACGGTTTCCGAAAAGAAGGGTTTTACCCGATCGGTTTCCGAGACCTGCGCTCCGGCATCGCGTTGCTCGAGTAGGGCCTTCATTAGGCAAGGGCTTTCTTTTTCACCCCACTTTCAATGGCGATCGTGTAGACCACCAAACCGAACCCGATTTTGTTGATCGCATCGGCGATATTGTAAAACAAATCCACATTGGTCGATTGCCACCCCAGAGCGACGTTGAGCCAGCCCCCGGGCATGCACATATAACCAATCGGATAGATGGCCCATCCCACCAAGACGAACCAAGCCATTGTGCGGATTCCGCGCACTACCACGGGGTCTCCCGAGGCATCGGCCAGTTTTTTCACCTCTCCAAACCAGACGGTGTAGAGCACGTACACATAACCCAGCGTGGAGATCAGGCCCCACAAGGTGCTGTGGCCAGTGCTGCCATCGGTAAAGGCCTCACCGATATAGCCTGTTACCAACATCCAAGCCGAGGCGGCAATCAGTCGCCACATCAACCCTTTGGTAGCTCCTGCGGGCTTGGTGAGCAGATAGAATTCTACGCACATCAACGGAACCGTAAGCGTCCAGTCAATGTAGCGCAGGGCTGTGGGATTGGAGCCGGTTGCGGTGTAGTAATCGCGCATGTAGTAGTAGTGCACCGCCGCGATCCCGGTGATGAGACCCGAAACCAACATGCTCGTTTTCCACTTCCCCTCGACTTGCCCCCTTTCGACAAAAAAGAACACCGACGCGGCCAGCATGGCCATAAAACCGACGAAGAACGTGAAGGCCACCGGATCGTTGACCGGGATCTCCACAATGTTGGCGAGAGTCATGATGTTTTGTTTAAGATTAGACTTGAAACCTTAAACAGAGGATCGGGCAGATTGTTTCAATCTGTTAAAGAAAACAAAAAAGGCCCCAGTGGGGCCTAGTTCATTGAACGCGAGATCGTTTTAGTCCTCGTGCAACGTCAGGAACGGCAATCGGCTGTGGTAGGCAATCCGGCTCGTGAGGCTGTTGTGAAACAGCGATTGCAAGAAGCCATAGCGGCGAGCGAGCAGCGCGAGGACGTCGACATTGTTGTTTTCGGCATATTCCAGAAGGCTCTTTTCGACGCTCTGATTTTTTTCGACCAGTGCAAAGTGCAGGTCGACCCCATCGAGCTGTTTGCGATAATGAGCCTCGTTGATTACACTCAATTCCGTGCTTTCGGGGTCGAAAACGTGCAGAATATGAATCCGGGCGCCAAAGACTTCGGCCAGCATTTTGAGCCGGGGCAGGGCGAGGGTTTCTCCCTTGGTGTTGCCGTCGGTGGCAAACGCGATGTCTTGAATTGAATCGGGTGTGGAGTGGGCGGGGATGGCCAGTACGGGGCAATCGACCGCGTGCAGAATGGCCGCGGCATTGCTCCCGATCAGTACCTCTTCGATGCCGCTGGCGCCGCGGGTGCCGAGGATGAGCAAGTCCACCTTTTCGCGCTTGACCAATTCTCGGGAAACGCTGATGGGGTTGCCCAATTTCGATTCCGTGACAAACACGACACCCCGGCCCTCAATCCGCTTGGAGAGCTCCTTGAGCCCGGCTTCCGACGATTCCCTCAAGGCATCCAAGAGCGAAGTCGTCATTACGTTCTGGCTGTACGGAAGATCGAAAGCGTTAAAAATGTGCAACTTGGCCCCCATTTTGGGCGCAATGTCCAAGGCAAAATCGAGTGCCTTGTCGGCGTTGGCCGAAAAATCGGTCGGTACGAGGATAGTTTTCATGACATCGGGATTTCTTCAAAGCTAGGGTTATCGACTTGGCTGGCCTATGACGGATATCAGGTTTGATCGAATGCGCCCAAACCAATCCATCCTGTCAATGGCAACTTGCCTTGGCCTGGGGCATCAGGGCCGAGGCGGGGGGGCTCAGGTACGGAATGCCGAGTTCCAAACCCCGAAGGACGAACAAAGCGCCGATCAGCACCACAGTTACCGGGATCCATCGACGCAGGTTCTTCTGGGTTTGGGTCCCCATCCAAGAGCCAAATCCCGCCATCGACGCCATGGCGGGCAGGGTTCCGAGTCCAAATAGCCCCATAAAAGCCATGCCTCCGGCGGCATCGGCCTGGGCCAAACTGCCGAGAATGCCCGTATACACCAAGCCGCAGGGCAGCCAACCGTTGATAATGCCGTAGCCAAACAAACCCGCGTCGGTGTTTGGGGCAAAGCGTTCAAACCAGGCATGTTTGAGCCGGGAAAGCAGCGTATTGAGGCCATGGCCGATCGAGCCCATTCTGCCCAAACTCCAGGGCAAGAGCACCGAGGCCATCATCAAGGCTCCGGCCCCGATCGAGATCCAGCGGTGGAACCCCGCCAGTGCCAAACCCCGTCCGAACAGCCCGAACAGCCCACCGAGGGCTGCATACGCCAACAAACGCCCGGCATTGTGCAGCGCAATTCCCCGGAATTTACCCCAGCCATTGCGTTTGCCGATGGGCAGGGACAGCGCAATCGGTCCGCACATGCCCACGCAGTGTAGGCTGCCTGCAAATCCGAGCCCCAAGCCCAACCACAAACTACTCATGACTTAGAGATAGAGTGACTCAACTGCATAATACCCCTGTGGCCCCGGGACATCCACGACCACTTTCCACACCCCGGGAACGAGCGTTTCGGTCGGGATCCGCATGGCACCCCCCGAATCGAGGGCGATTTTGAGATGCCGATCGAGTTGTTGGTTGTCGGGTTTGTAGAGCCAAATTTCGCCTTGGGAAAAGACCCTGTTCAGCGCGGCGGGTGCTTGTACCACGATGGCCTCCTCTCGCATTTCGATCGCAAAGGCGGCTCCCAGAGCCCGGGTACGGCCTTGGCGCACCTGTCGGTCTTGATAGCGGACTTCGCTTTCGGCATAGTCGGGCTCGACCAGATCGATGTTTTGCTGAAAGGTGCCCACGGCCAAACCGATGATGAGCGCGGCAAACAATACGAGGGTTAGGGCCATGCCGTGCCCCCAGTTGAAACCGCCTTTTCCAGGAGGGGTAGTGCTCATCGAATGGGTCCGTTAAAGTTGGTTTTGATCCGACTCAACTCTTCGCCTCCAGCCAAGATGGACAGTTCCACGGGGGTATTCGATCCGCTGATCGCGGCGTCTTCGAGGTAGATAAAAAAGCTCGCCTGCACCAATTCGCGCACTTCGGCGTGTCCATTGTAGGTGCCTACCCATTCAATGCGACCGGGGGGCGAGATCAACTCCATCTCGATGTCGATCGGCCCGGTGCTCTTGTTGACCACTTTGATGGTGTACAGGTTGCTGTAGAGCCCCTCGCCCCGGTTTTGGTAGAGCATGCCCGGTGCCCGGAGCACGGTGGCTTCGATCGGACTGCGCTCGCGCAGCAAAAAGCCCATCACCACGAGGAGTACTGCGAGCACCCCAGTGTATGCGATAATGCGGGGGGTAAATCGGAAGGGTTTCTTTTCGGAAATCTGATTTTCCGAGGCAAACCGAATCAATCCTTTGGGTTGCTGGGTTTTGACCATAATCGTATTGCATACATCGATGCAGGCCGCGCAGTTGATGCATTCCAACTGGGTGCCGTTGCGGATGTCGATGCCTGTGGGGCACACATCTACGCACTGTCCGCAGTCAATGCAGTCGCCTTTGTTCGCTTCGGCCCGGCTTTCGCCCTTGCGATAGCGCCCGCGTTTTTCGCCCCGGGCATAGTCGTAGGCAATCACCACCGAATTCCGGTCGAGCAATACGCCTTGCAAACGGCCATAGGGACAGACAATCAGACAGACCTGTTCCCGGAACCAGGCGAAGACAAAAAAGAAGACCCCCGTAAAGACCGTGATGGTCGCCAGCCCCCCCAGGTGGTTTTGGGGATCGTCGGTCACAATGGAGCGCCAGCGTTCGGTGCCGATGAGGTACATCAAAAACGTATTCGCAATGGCAAACGAAATCCCGAAGAACAAGCCGTTTTTAAGCGTGCGTTTCCCGATTTTCTCCAAGTTCCACGGCATGCGCGCCAAACGCAGCTGCTCGCCCCGGTCGCCATCGATCCAATACTCGATTTTGCGGAACACATGCTCCATAAAAATCGTCTGGGGGCAGATCCAGCCGCAAAAAATGCGGCCAAAAATCACGGTAAAAACGATGACAAACAGGATGCCGGTAAGCATCGACAGAACCAGCAAATGCGAATCCTGCGGCCAAAAAACCTGGCCTAGAATGACAAAACGGCGTCCGAGCACATCGAGCAAGAGGAGCGGTTGCCCTCCGATTCGAATCCAAGGAGCGGAGAACAAAAAGACGAGCAAACCATAGGCCACCGCGCTTCGCTTGGTCATCCACGGGCCTTTGGAGCGCTTGGGGTAGATGAAGTTGCGCTTGCCTTCGGCATTGATGGTGGCTACGGTATCGCGAAAGCGCTCATCCTTATAAAATTCGCCTTCCTCTGTGGAATGATCGGCCATGACGGTGGTTTAGAGCGCAGCGGTAGAAAGACTGTCTGTAGGGGTAGAGGTGGAATCGGTGGCGGTGGAGTCGGCCGGTGCAGACCCTGCGGCATCGACCCATACTGCACCTTCAGCGGCCTTGGGTGCCGCCGGCGTCGTGCCTTGGAACGTCAGCACGTAGCTAGCCACGTCCTGCATTTGGGTCGGGCTGAGCTGGTCTTTCCACGAAATCATCCCCTTTTCGGGCACACCATACTTGATGGTCTTGAAGACATTGACAATACCGCCACCGTGGATCCAATTGGGGTCGGTCAAATTCGGTCCGACCAATCCGCCACCATCGGCGGCATGGCAGGCCACACAGTTCGATTCGTAGATCTTTTTACCCGCACTGATTCGACCTGCATCGGTCAACAGGACCACCGTGGTTTCGTCGACTGCGTCCCCGGCCTTTTTGCGGTATTCTTCCACGCTGGCCTTGGCTTGGGCCATGGCGATTTCAAACTCTTTTTTCGAAGAGGGCTCGCCCAAAAGGTGGTAGCGAATCAGGTAGACGACCGAAAACGCAATGGTGAAATAGAACCCCCATACCCACCAGGGCGGCAGGCTGTTGTCGAGTTCCTTGATGCCGTCGTAGTCGTGGTCGAGCATGACATCGGCCTCGCGTTCGATCGGGGTGGCTTTGGTGGCGCCCTTCATCAGAGATGTATACCATGCCGGGGCAGCTTTCGGAGCCTTTACGGTCTCGGGCGCTAGGGTCTCGCGCAGCGCGGTCAACGCTCGGTTGATCGAGTACAATGCGAGCAGCACCATGCCGATGCCCACGACAAATCCGATCTGGATCGGATCCTTGAAAAAGTCGACTAGCCAGCGACCCTCTTCCGTCGATGCGGTGGCAGGCGCTGTTGCCGTTTGGGCCAAGAGTCCGGAAGCACTTGACAGTACCGCCGTCCATGCAGCGAAAAAGCGCGGGTTGTTGCGGTGGTTCATGGGGCTTAGGAATGAGTGGTTTCGTTCGCGTCGATGGGCATTTCGCTCATTTTCTGGATGTACTTTTTGTCCGCGCGGAGCACATACCAGCCCACGGCGAGAAAAAAGGCGAAAAAGATGCCGAGCGAAAGCAGGGGGTAGATTTCGATGCCCGCAATGGTTTCCATCGAGGCTTTGGCGTATTTCATCATGACCAGTCGTCTTTGAAAGGGTTGTGTGGGCGTGGGCTTAAGGCTGGGTTTGAGCCAATGCCGGCTCTTTTTTGATGTCGGTACCCAACCGTTGTAGGTAGGCGATCAGGGCCACGATCTCTTCCTGGGGTTGGACCTGGATGTTCGGGTCTTTGTTGAGCTCGTCCGCGATGCTTTGGGCTTGTTGGTTGAGTTCTTCTTCCCAGTGGGCGATATACTCCTCGGTATAGGGAACCCCGAGTTGTACCATGGCCTTGAGCTTTTTCTCGGTGAGCGAGGTGTTCAGACTGGCGTCGCGCCCATTGGCCGAATAGAGCCAGGTATAGCGCGGCATCAGCGAGCCAGGACTCATCGAGGTTGGATCCCACATATGGTTGTAGTGCCAGCTGTGCGGATATTTTCCGCCTTCGCGGTGCAAATCCGGTCCGGTACGCTTCGAGCCCCATAAGTGCGGGTGGTCATAGACGTATTCTCCCGCCATGCTGTATTGCTGGTGCACAGGATCGTAGCGGACCACTTCCGAGCGGAACGGGCGGACCATCTGGCTGTGGCAGGCGTTGCAGCCCTCGCGGATGTAGATGTCGCGGCCTTCGAGTTCGAGAGCGGTATAGGGTTTGACGCTGGCGATGGTGGGTATGTTGCTCTTGATGAGGATCGTAGGCACAATCTCGATAATGCCCCCGATCAAGATCACCACCAGGCTCCAGAAGGTCATTTGAAGCGGTTTGCGTTCGATCCAGCGATGCCAGTGTTCGCCTTTGTGGCCTGCATAAGCCCGTTCGAGGGCTGGGGCTTCGGCTTCTTCTTCGCGCAACAATTCGCCGCTGCGCACCGTGCGCACCACGTTGATGATCAAAAGCACCATACCCACGATGTAGAGCGTTCCCCCAAATGCGCGCAAGGCATACATCGGGATTAGCTGGGTCACGGTTTCGAGAAAGTTGCCATACACCAGCGTGCCATCGGGGTTAAAGTCTTTCCACATCAGGCTCTGCGTAAAACCGGCTACATACATGGGGAGCGCCCAGAACAAAATGCCGAGGGTGCCGATCCAGAAGTGGGTGTTGGCCATTTTGTCCGAGAAGAGGCTGGTGCGATAGAGTTTCGGCATCAGCCAATAAATCATCCCGAAAATCAAGAAGCCATTCCAGCCGAGGGTCCCAATGTGGACGTGGGCGGGAATCCAGTCGGTAAAGTGCGCAATGGCGTTGACGTTTTTCAAAGAGAGCATCGGGCCCTCAAACGTGCTCATGCCATAGGCCGTCACGGAGACCACGAAGAATTTGAGCACCACGCTTTCGCGCACCTTGTCCCAGGCCCCGCGCAGGGTCAGCAGACCGTTGATCATCCCCCCCCAAGAGGGCGCAATCAACATGACGGAAAACACCGTGCCCAGGCTTTGCGCCCAATCGGGCAAGGCCGAATACAGAAGGTGGTGGGGTCCGGCCCAGATATAGAGAAAGATCAGCGCCCAGAAGTGAATAATCGACAGTCGGTACGAGTACACCGGGCGGTTGGCCGCCTTGGGCAAGAAGTAATACATCAGTCCGAGGATGGGGGTGGTCAAAAAGAAGGCCACCGCATTGTGCCCATACCACCACTGCACCAGCGCGTCTTGAACTCCGGCATAGACCGAATAGCTCTTGAACAGCGACACCGGCAGCTCGAGGCTGTTGAAGATGTGGAGCACGGCCACCGTAACGAACGTGGCGATGTAGAACCAAATGGCCACGTACAAATGCCGCTCTCTCCGTTTGAGGATGGTCCAGATCATATTGACCCCAAACACCACCCAAACCAGGGCAATGGCGATGTCGATCGGCCACTCGAGTTCGGCATATTCTTTCGACGAGGTAATCCCCATCGGGAGCGTGACCGCGGCGGCTACAATGATGAGCTGCCAACCCCAAAAGTGAATAGCGCTGAGCAGATCGCTCGCCATGCGCGCTTTGAGCAGTCGTTGCAACGAATAGTAAATACCCCCGAACATGGCATTCCCGACAAAGGCGAAAATCACCGCATTGGTGTGCAAGGCGCGGAGTCGGCCGAACGTCAGGAAGGGGAGCTCGAAATTCAGTTTTGGGAAAATGAGCTCAAGGGCCACCCAAAGTCCGACGAGAAAACCCACCGTGCCCCATACAATCGAGGCGACGATAAAGTTTCGGACGATCGTGTTGTCGTAACGGAAGCGTTCCATCTGCATAAGTGAAGCGGTTTACAGGATCTCGTTTTCGGTGGTTTTGTTGGGTTCGGCATCGTCGATGAGCATGCGCACCGAAGGAGATCGATCGTCGTCGAGTTGGCCCGAGCGCACCGACCACACAAACGCGGCCAGAAAACCGAGGGCAACGCTCAAACTCACCACCACCAACACATACAATACGCTCATCGCAATGGGATTTCCAACAGGGCCAAAGCTATTGGGGGCCTCTGTCGAAGGCTTATGACATACATCAGGACGAAAACTGATTTCCGTCAGGTTTTGACGGGATGGAGGTTCAAGGCTGCGAAGAATCTTTTAATCAGGACTACAAAAATATTTTTTACTACAAGTTTATTCCTATAACTTAGCCACCAGAATTCAACCCCCATTCCCCATGAGGACTCAAATACAGCGCGCCATCATGAATAAATTGAAAGAAGAATCTGTTCAAAACAGCTTTCCTTTGCAATCAGTGGAGGCCAAGGTGAAGCGCCTGGTCGATTGTGCCAAGGAAATCCTCGGAGAGGGCTTGGAAGAAAAGCCACAAGGCGAGAGTCGATTCGCGATTTATACCTTGGGCTTGAGCGAAATGGATCGACTTCGGGTCGAAGAAATCACGGGACAAAAACCGGTGGTCTTGCGCAGCAGCGATCCGGGTCCCTCGCTCCGCGACCGCATCTAAGGCGGCTTCGGCGGGCGACTTTGGGGTTTGAAATGGCCCGGGATCCGCGTTCCGTATTTTCGCGCAATACGCCACTATGCCGCGCACCCTCACCACTGTCTTGCTTTTTGTGGGATCGAGTGTATTCATGACGCTCGCTTGGTATGCCCACCTCAAACTGCCCGCTTGGTTCGGGACTACGGCCCACAGCGGCCGTTTTCTGTTTCGGGCCATCGCCTTTTCCTGGGGACTGGCCTTTTTTGAGTATTGTCTTCAAGTACCGGCCAACCGAATCGGGTTTAAAGAATTCGGGGGTCCTTTTGCCTTGGTGCAATTGAGGGTGTTGCAAGAAGTCATTGCCCTCCTCGTATTCGTCCTGTTTGTTTCGGTGGCCTTTCCCGGTTTTAAGTGGTCTGCGAACCACGTCTATGCCCTGTTGTGCTTGGTCGGGGCGGTTTATTTTGCCTTTCGCTAAGCGGGTTTTTACCGTTCGGACCAAAACGACCGCACCACCCGATCGAAGGCGTCGGGTTGTTCGGCATGCACCCAATGACCCGATCCTTCGACGGTTTCGAGCCGGGCACGGGGAAATTGAAGAACAATCCGGTCCCAGTCGGCATCGGTAATGTAGTCCGACAGGGCACCGCGAACGAACAAGCTGGGTCCGTCAAAAGACAATTCGGGGGGGAGCTCGGCGCCCACTTCGTCCAGTTTGCGGTCAATCACGTCGAGGTTGAAACGCCAAGCGTAGCGTCCTTCGGGATCGCGGTGGAGGTTTTTGAGCAAAAACTGCTTGGTCGAAGCGGCCGCAATGTCCAGTTGTTCTTCGGCCTCTCTGCGCTGCCGAATCTGGCCGAGGTCGAGCCGCATCATCGCGTCGATCAGGGTGCGGTGGTGGATGGGATAGGGCTTGGGACCGATATCGACCACGCAAAGCGATTCCATCCGATCGGGTCGATGCGTGGCCAATTCCATGGCGACCTTGCCCCCCATGCTGTGTCCGAGCAGATGGACTCGATCGAGACCGCGATCGTCGAGGTATTCGAGCACATCGAGCGCCATCGAAGGATAGTCCCACTCCTCGCTCCAGGGCGAGTGGCCATGGTTGCGCAAATCGAGGGCGTGGACCCCGCGTTCCATCGACCAACGCCGTGCCAGCGCCATCCAGTTGTCGCTCTGACCGAACAAGCCGTGCAGAATCACCAAGGGAATGGCTTGGGTGCCCTCATAGGACGCTTCAGAAATCCATGAATGCAGCTTCATGCGCGCGGGTCTGGGTGTTGGGCGTCGTCGAGCCGGCGGCGATACATTCTCAAGGTGTTTTCCAGCCCATAGTACAAGGCGTCGGAAATCAGGGCATGACCGATCGACACCTCGAGCAATCCCGGAACCCGCCGCGCAAAAAACGCGAGGTTGTCGAGGTTCAAATCGTGTCCGGCATTGACGCCCAGCCCGAGGTTTTGGGCAGTGTGCGCTGCGTCTATAAACGGCCGGACCGCGCGCTCGGGATCGAGCGCAAACTCCACGGCAAAGGCCTCGGTATACAATTCGATGCGGTCGGTGCCCGAGCGAGATGCCGCTTCAACCTGGGTGCGATCGGGATCGAGAAAAAGCGAAATCCGCGCACCGGTGTCTCGGAGCTGGGCGATCACTTCGGTTAACTCGGCTTCGCGCTCCACGGCGTTCCATCCGGCATTCGAGGTCAATACCCCAGGGGGGTCGGGCACGAGCGTGATTTGATCGGGTCGGGTCTCGCGGCACAGCGCGATAAACTCTTCGCTCGGATAGCCTTCTATATTGAATTCACAGCGCAATTGAGGACGCAGGGCCCGCACATCGGCATAGCGAATGTGCCGTTCATCGGGACGGGGATGGACGGTGATGCCCTCGGCCCCCCACGATTGCAGCCGGAGCGCAGCCTCGACCGGATCGGGGAGCGTGCCTCCCCGGGCATTGCGCAGGGTGGCGATTTTGTTGATGTTGACGCTGAGTCGAACCATGGTCGTGTTGTTCCATTGAACCGCGTTCGCTCCAAAAGGTGCGGGGTTGGGCTGCGAAATTAACCGTCGCCGTCGGCAAGACGCGGGTCTCTCGAAGGAGACAACCCACTTTCTTTCCATTTTCAGCGTTCTACACTCAAAGACTTCGCTACGTTTGCCCTGACCATGACAGTTGAACGCTACCTCCGCCACGACCTCATTCCCCTCCAACGCAAAGACAAGGTGTCGTTTGCCTTGGGTTTGATGGACGAGTCCAAATTCGTCCACCTGCCCGTGCTCGATGGCGATATTTTTCTCGGGATTTTGAGCGAGGAAACCCTCGGAAAGGTCGTCGACGAAGACCAAACCCTCGAGGCCGCTCGGATGGTTCCGGCCCCTGTGTTTATTGGTCGCGAACGGGGTCTATTCGAAGCCCTGCGCATTTTTGCCGAAAGTGGTATTTCGCTGCTTCCCGTCTTGGGTGCCGAAGGGTTGTATGAAGGGTATTTGTCGCTGAGTGAAATGGGTCAGGCTTTGGCGCAACTCACCAATGCCGATCAGAGCGGGGGGGTCATTGTGCTCGAAGTGCCATCGGTCGACTATTCGCTGGCCGAAATCGTACAGATCGCCGAGAGCAATGGTCTGGCGGTGCTCAGCGTCTTGACCCGCCCCATCCACGATTCGACCCAAATCGAGGTGTGTCTCAAGCTGAACCGCATCGATTTGGCGCGCATGCTCCAAACCCTTGCCCGTTACGAGTACACGGTGGTGGCCGCTACCTACGACGATCCCCACGACCTCAGACTCAACGATCGATACGAGAGTTTGATGCGCTATCTCGATTTTTGACGCAATGAAGCGAATCGCCTTGTTCTCCCGGGCTCTGACCTCTGATGCGCGCCCGCACATCGAACACCTGCTCCATTTGCTTGAAACCCACGAAGCATTGTTGATGCTGCATCCCGAAGTGGTGCAAATGCTGCCCGAAGGCGAGGCCCACGGCTGGCCCATCGGTCAAACGGCGAAGGAATGGCAATCGTTTGGGGCCGAAATGATCATTGCGCTCGGAGGCGATGGCACCCTCCTCGAAGCTGCGGCACTGATGGGCGATGCCGGAATTCCCGTGCTGGGCATCAATCTGGGGCGGCTCGGTTTTTTGGCCGATGTGGCCAAGGGCGAAATGCGCATTGCCCTCGACGACTGTTTTGCTGGGCGCTATGTCGTGATCGAACGCACCTTGCTCCAGGTGGTCTCAGGCATTGATCTGGGCCCCGGCCCGTCAATGGCCTTAAACGAAATCGCGGTGAGCCGGAAAGAGAGCACCTCGATGGTGACGGTCTACGCCTATATCAACGGCGAATTTCTCAATGCCTATTGGGCCGACGGGCTCATTTTGAGCAGCCCCACTGGATCAACGGGCTATTCGCTCAGTTGCGGAGGGCCGATTCTGATGCCCGAGGCCCGGAATTTTGTCATTACCCCTATTGCTCCGCACAATCTCAATGTGCGGCCCTTCGTTATACCCGACGATTGCGAGATCCGACTCAAAGTAGAAAGCCGCGAACCCCAGTTTTTGGTTTCGCTCGATTCCCGTGTCTACAGCGCAGACAAAGGGACGGAATTGTGCATTCGCAAAGCCCCGTTTTGCTTCGCCTCCATTCGCACAGAGCGGCAGTCGTTTGCCCAAACTTTGCGGAACAAACTTTTTTGGGGCGCCGACCGACGGAACTGATAGTCAGCCCTTTAACAGCCCCGTTGGAACCCCTATATTTGCGCTCCTTTTTTCCGTGGACCGCTTGATGTCCTTGTTTTCGCACCGCTACATGCAACGGGTTTTCAGCCTATTACGCTTTTGTTTTTCTCTGCGCCTCGTTTTGGCCATGGCTTTGGGTATGGGCATGGTCGGCGGCGGGCATCGGCTTGAGGCGCAAAACCACGAAATCGGCATTGGGGGCGGGGGCACGAATTTTATTGGCGATGTGGGCGACTATGGCTTTCACATGCCGAAAGGTTGGTATGCCGGGGCCCTGTATCGCATCACCTATCAGCAGTATTTCGCGCTTCGGTTGAGCGGAGCGGTGGGGACCCTTGAAAATCGAGACGAATGGAGCTCCTACTCCGAAAGGGTCAACCGCAATTTGTCGTTTCGCTCCCAGATTTGGGAATCGAGTTTGGTCTTGGAATTCAATTTTTTTCGGTTCGATCCACGCTCGACGTTATACAACAAAACCTTTTATGTCTACGGAGGGGTTGGCGTGGTCGGTTTTAATCCCGAAGCCGAATACGAAGGGGTTTGGTACGAACTGCAACCCCTGTCTACCGAAGGGCAAAACACTACTTTCGGCAAGACCGCCCGATACAACCTCATCGCCATGACCTATCCCTTTGGATTTGGCTTTAAATACGCGCCCAGCAGGCGAGTCCAACTGTTCGCGGAGTTCGGCGGGAGGAGCACGAGCAGCGACTATCTCGACGATGTGGGGGGACGTTATGCCAATCCCAATCTGCTCGCGTTCGAAATGGGCGAAGTCAGCGCAGCCCTGTCCGATCGATCGTTTGACGAGGCCAACCGAAAAGGCCTCGACCGGGGCAATCCGAACAACGACGATTGGTATTTCTTCACGGGTGTCGGAATCGTTTGGCGGTTTACGGACAAGGCGGAAAAATGCGCCAAATTCTGGGGTCGATGAGCAGCACCTTGGATCCCAGCCGCATACCGGGTCATGTGGCCATCATTATGGACGGCAATGGCCGTTGGGCGCGCAAACACGGTTTGATTCGCAGTTTGGGGCACGAAAACGGGGTGGATGCGCTACGGCGTATTGCGACGCGTTCGGCCGAGCTCGGCATCCGGTACCTGACGGTGTATGCCTTTTCGACCGAGAATTGGCAGCGCCCCCGTGCCGAAGTGGACGCCCTGATGAGCATCCTCGTCAGCGCCTTGAAAAAGGAACTCAAAACGCTCAAAGACAATAATATTCGGCTCAATGCCATCGGCGATCTCGACAGTTTGCCCAAACAGTGCCGCAAGGAACTCGAAGAAGTGCGGAGCAAAACTGCAGAGTATTCGCATATGACGTTGACGCTGGCGCTGAGTTATAGCGCTCGAGAAGAATTGGTTCGCGCAGCCCGTACGCTGGCGGAAGCCGCAGTGGCGGGGACCATTGCCCCGTCCGATATCGATGCCACCTTGTTGCGCTCGGCCTTGTACAGCCATCCTTTGCCCGATCCCGATTTGTTGATCCGCACCAGCGGCGAATACCGCATCAGCAACTATTTGCTCTGGCAAATCGCCTATGCAGAACTCTACTTCAGCGATAAACTGTGGCCCGATTTTACCGCCGACGACTTGGATCTGGCTTTGTTGGACTATCAATCGCGAGAGCGCCGTTTTGGGCTTACGCAAGAACAATTGAACGCGCTTTCATGAAGGGCCTCTCGCTCCACCACCGCGCCTTGTGCTGCGGTTTGCTCATTTTGGTATGCGGTTGGAGTCCCTCGGCATTCGCTCAGGTCGAAACGGACACGACCGGGGTGGTCATTCCCGATAGCGCGGATCAGACCGGAATGGTACAAGACGCCCTGGATCCCGAGCCCGAAGGCAGCGTCGATCTGATTCCGGGGGTGGAGTATGTGATTGAGCGCATCGATGTCGCGGGTTCGGGCAATCTCGATCAAACGGTCATTGTATTGCTCAGCGGATTGTCGGTGGGCGACCGGGTCACCTTTCCGGGCGAGATGCTTCAAAAGGCCATCCGCAAGCTCTGGGATCAAAAGCTCTTCGACGATGTCTCGATCAGCGTCACCGAAAAACGCGGCAACGCGGTCGTGATCGAAATTGGGTTGGTCGAACTGCCAAAGCTGAGCAAATTCGGCATTTTCGGGGTGAAGAAATCCCAGAAAGACAAATTGCGCGAAGAGCTCAAATTGTCTCGGGGATTGATTGTGACCGAAAATCTCAAATACAACACCCGAAACCGCATTCGCAAATACTACCGCGACAAGGGCTATCTCGATGCCGATGCCCGGGTAGAAGAAGTGCCCGATACCACGCTGAACAACGCAGTGTTGCTCAACATTTTTGTCGAACCCGGCCCGCGAATTCGCATCAAGGATATTCAGTTCGAGGGGAATGAAAACATCAAGAGTGCGAAACTGCGCAAGGCCATGAAGGAGACCAAGCGCAAAAGGCTGTGGACGGTGTTCAAATCGTCCAAATTGATCCGGGAAGAGTATGCCGCAGACCAAAAACTCCTCTTGGGTCTGTACAACGAACAAGGCTTTCGAGATGCGCGCATTGTTTCGGATACCATTAAAAGGGTCAGCGAAAACCGCGTATCGATCGAGCTGAAAATCGAAGAGGGACGGCGGTATTATTTCAGGGACATTACGTGGTTGGGCAATACCAAATACCCCAACGAGGTGCTCGACAAAATCCTCCGAATTCGCAAAGGCGATATCTACGATGCCAAATTGTTACAAGAGCGCCTTTTTGCCGATAAGAACAGCAACGACATCTCCTCGCTGTACCTCGACAACGGCTATTTGTTTTTCAACCTCAATCCGGTCGAAACCCGCGTAGAAGGCGACTCGATCGATTTTGAAATGCGGATTCGCGAAGGGCGTCAGGCCACCATCAACAAGGTGACCGTCAGCGGAAACGACCGCACCAACGACCATGTGGTGATGCGCGAACTCCGGACCCGGCCGGGCGAACTCTTCAGTCGGTCCGATATTCAGCGCTCGATGCGCGAATTGGCACAACTCAACTTTTTCGACCCGGCCGCGCTCGACGTGAGCCCTGTGCCCAATGCCGAAACGGGGACGGTCGATATCGAATACAAAGTGGTTGAAAAATCAACCAGTCAACTCGAGCTCCAAGGGGGCTGGGGCGGAGGACGGGTGGTGGCCACCGTTGGATTGAGCTTCAACAACTTCTCGGCCCGCAATATTCTCAACGGCAAGGCGTGGAAACCGTTGCCTTCCGGAGATGGTCAAACCATTAGTTTGCGCGCCCAGACCAACGGTGCTTTTTTCCAATCCTACAGCCTTTCCTTCACCGAGCCCTGGCTGGGCGGCAAGAAGCCCAACTCGCTGACCGTTTCCATTTTTCACAACATCCAAACCAATGGGCTCTCCAAAAGCGACCCCGGTCGTCAGGAATTGGCCATTACCAGTTTGACCCTCGGATTGGGTCGGCGTCTCAAGTGGCCTGACGATTACTTTACGCTGTACACGGCCGTGGAATACCAGGTTTATCGGTTGCGTCAATACACGGGTTTGAGCTTTTTGGGTTACCAAAGCGGGCAGTCTAACTCGTTGAACTTCAAATTTATTCTGGGAAGAAACAACACCGACGTACCCATTTTCCCGACCCAAGGCTCGAATTTGTCGCTGGGGCTCGAATTGACCCCGCCTTTTTCCCAGATGGGGCAAAAGGAGCTCGAAGACGCGGAGGCGCGGATTCGATACGAATGGATCGAATACCACAAATGGAAGTTCTCGGGTTCGTTTTATACCCAAATGGCCAAGAACCTCGTACTGCATTCGCGGACCGAATTCGGTTTGCTCGGATTTTACAATCCCGATATTGGACTTCCGCCCTTCGAGCGCTTCTACGTCGGGGGAGACGGACTCCAAAACTTTGTAATCGACGGTCGGGAAATCATTGGGTTGCGGGGCTATCCTAACAGCTCTTTGTCGAGCGCGGCAGGCGATCCCCTCTATACCAAGTTCCTCTTCGAACTTCGGTATTTGGTTTCGCCCAACCCCCAGGCCACCGTCTATGTGCAGACCTTCGCGGAAGGGGGCAACAGCTATCGGAATTTTGAAACCTTCAATCCTTTCCTCATCAAGCGGTCGCTGGGTGCTGGGGTGCGTATTTTCATGCCCATGTTTGGACTTCTTGGCATCGACTTTGCATACGGTTTCGATCCGATCCCTGGGGGCATCAATCCGAGTGGATGGCAGACGCACTTTATCATTGGTCAACAATTCTGATTTAAGATCCCAGAACATGGCTGTACAACGCATTCGAATCGTGCTTTTGACCCTCGCGTTGTCGATGGGAATGGCGGTCCCGGCAATGGCCCAACGTCTGGCCTATGTGGATAGCCAGGCGATCTTGAAGAAAATCCCCGAATATGCCCAAGCCGAGAACCAGATCAAGGAAATGACCAAGACCTGGGAATCGGAGGTGGCGGGTTTGCGCAACAAATCCGAAGAACTCGAAAAGGCCTATCAAGCCGAAAAGGTGCTGTTGACCCCAGCCATGCAAAAAGAACGGGAAGCGGGCATCGAAAAGGCCAAAAAAGAAGCCTTTGAGCTACAGCGCAAATACTTTGGTCCAGAAGGAGAGTTGTTCAAAAAGCGCCAAGAGCTCGTCAAACCCATCCAGGATCAGATCTACAATGCCGTTCAAGAAGTGGCGCGCAAGCGCAAACTCGACCTTGTGCTCGACAAGTCTGGAGCCATCACTTTGCTATATGCGGCCACCAGCCTCGATATCAGCGAAGAGGTCCTCCAGAAGATGGGCTACTGATTCGGCCCTATTTTTGCAACCCCAACAGAAAAAAATGAAATTTTCCCCTCTTGCGCTGAGCGTTGTTTCCTTGTTCCTCGCCGGTGCCCTGCACGCCCAAAAATTGGGTCATGTCAATATGGACGAGTTGCTGCAACTCTATCCTGAAACCACCATTGCCCAAGACAGTTTGCGGAAATACGCGGCCCGTCTCGAAGCCGATTTTTCGGAAATGCGCGCCGAATACGAAAGCAAGGTGCAGCTCTTTCAGCAGAACGAGCCGAATATGACCAACTTGAACAAAGAGAGCAAAATGCGCGAATTGCAGGAAATGCAAGTCCGCATTCAGGAGTTCGAGGTCAAAGCCAATCAGGATCTGCAACAAAAACAGGCGGATTTGCTCAAGCCCATCGTCGAAAAAGTGCAGGAAGCGGTCAAGTCCGTGAGTTCCGAAGGCAAATTCACCTACATTTTCGACAGTTCGCCGTCCAAAGGCATGCTGATTGCGACCGAAGGCGGTGTAGATGTGATGCCGTTGGTCAAGAAAAAACTCGGCATCTAATCGCCCTTTGGCGCGATTCCAATGAGCACTCCCCGGGCCCAGACCCATTCCAAAGAGGCGGGAGGCCCCATTGGCATCTTTGACTCGGGCATTGGCGGATTGACCGTAGCCGCGGCCATTCGGGACCGGCTCCCCGGAGTACCTCTGCTCTACTTCGGCGACACCGCGCATATGCCCTACGGGGACAAAAGCGAAGACGCCATTCGGTATTATTCGATTCGGATCGCGCACTACCTGCTCAAGCACAAGGCTAAGGCCATCGTAATTGCGTGCAATACGGCTTCGAGCATCGCCAGCCGGGTGGTCGAGGAGTTTGTCGACGGAAGGGTTCCGGTCTACAACGTCATCGACCCCGTGGTCGATCAAATCGGGCATCGTTATCCAAATGGGAAGGTCGGGGTAATCGGTACCAAGGCGACGGTGCGCACGGCCGCTTATGCCAAGGGGATTGCCGCCGTGGCCCCCGAATGCGATGTGCGCATGTTGGCCACCCCTTTGCTCGCCCCGATGATCGAAGAAGGGTTCTTTAACAACAACATCAGCACGAGCATTTTAAAAAGCTATCTCTCGAACCGAAAACTCAAAGGGATCGAGGCGTTGGTGTTGGGATGTACCCATTATCCGCTGATTCGCTCCGAGATTGCTGCCATACTCGGCGATCGGGTCGAACTGATGGATTCGGCCCAGCTGCTGGCGTCTCAACTGGAAGCGGAATGGGGATCGATTGCGGATGCCCCTATCGCCGAGCCCAAACACCGCTTTGTCGTTTCGGATTATACCGACTCTTTCGCGAAAACCGCCCGTTTGTTCTTCGGGCGCAAAGTGCATTTGACCGAAGAGACCCTCTGGGGCAGCTGATTATTCGCGATGGGCCTCGGGGTTGCGAAACCAATCCGCATAAAGGGCATAGTTGCGCGCAATCCGCATCACCTCGCCCTCGAACAGGGCTGGATCCACCTCTTTGATTTGGCGGGCCGGAACCCCCGCCCAAAGCGTTCCCGCCGGGACGACGGTATTTTGGGTTAGCACCGCCCCTGCCGCGATCAAACTCCCCGAGTACACCTCGCAACCGTCCATCACAATGGCCCCCATGCCCACAAGGACGCGGTCGTGGAGGGTGCAACCGTGCACGATGGCCGAATGCCCGATCGACACCTCGTTTCCAATCCGCGTTGGTGCTTTTTGATAGGTGCAGTGAATCACCGCCTGGTCCTGAATATTGACGCTATGCCCAATCTCGATAAAATGCACATCGCCCCGGACCACGGCGTTGAACCACACACTGCCCCCGGGACCCATCCAGACTTCGCCGACGAGGGTAGCATTGGGTGCGAGCCAGCAAGTGGGGTCAATTTCCGGGTGTTTGCCGCGAACGGGGAGGATGAGCGCCATAGGGATTCGGGTGTGGGTTTAAAGGGACAAGGGTCGCAATACCTTTGCTAAAATCAGCATTCCGAATGGAACAGCCCCGCATTCCCGTCGAAGTCTACGCCGAAAGCACCCCGAATCCCAATGTGATGAAATTCGTGGCCAACCGCCGCTTGGTGATGCACGATGGTCTCGAGTTCCGCAGTCTAGACGTCGCTCAAAAGGCGCCTTTGGTGCACCAGCTCTTTCAGTTTCCCTTTGTTCGCGAGGTATTTCTCTCCGCCAATTTTGTCGCCATTGCCAAATTCGACACCCTCGACTGGCTCGAGATCAGTCAGGAGCTGCGGTATTTTGTGCGCAATTGGCTGTCTGAAGGCCGTCCGATTTTGGATCCGGATTTTGACGAAACCGCACTGACCGCCGGGGTAGATGCCGTTGCCGGCGACAGTCAACCTTCGGGCACCGCCGACCCCCGCGATGTCCCAGTCCGCGATTTTGCCGAATTCAACGAAGTCGAACAGCAAGTAGCCGCCTTGCTCGATGAGTATGTGAGTCCGGCCGTGGCCCAAGACGGGGGAATGATCCGCTTGATCTCGGTCGAGGGGCGCACCGCCAAGGTGTTGTTGCAAGGGGCGTGCAGCGGTTGTCCTTCGAGCACGGCCACTCTACAGCAAGGGGTTAAGAATCTCTTGGTCAAGATGATGCCCACTTTGGTTGAAGAAGTGGAAGCCGTCAACGGTTAAACCCGAATATTCGTGATCGATACCCACGCACATACCTACGGAAAAGCGTTTGAATCCGATTTGGATCCAGTGGTGGCCGAAGCGCGTTCGGTCGGGGTAGAGCGCGTGTATTTGCCGAACATCGACGCGGCCTCGATAGCACCCATGCGCGAAGCCCACGACCGCTTTCCCGATTTTTTCCGCATGATGATGGGGCTGCATCCCTGCTCGGTCGACGAGGGGGTTGAAGACCTGTTGGGGCAAATTGAAGCGGAGTGGAAGGAACGCGGTTCAGACTACTGTGCGGTGGGCGAAATCGGGCTCGACCGCTATTGGCGCAAAGACAATACCGAGGTGCAAATGCAGGTCCTCGATCGCCAGATGGACTGGGCGGTAGAGCGCGGACTGCCGGTTTCTGTGCACTGTCGGGAGGCCTTTGACGCGCTTTTTGAGCTCTTCGCGCACCGACAACAGGCGGGAAAAACCCTTCCTGCCGGGGTCATTCATTGTTTTACGGGTCAAAGAGCCGAAGCAGAGCGCTGTTTGGACGCAGGATTTTATTTGGGCATCGGTGGGGTGGTTACCTACCCCAAGGCGGGTTTGGGCGAAGTGCTCCGGGGGTTGCCGCTCGAACGCATGGTGCTCGAAACCGACTCACCTTACGTAAGTCCCGTGCCATACCGAGGCAAGCCCAACCGACCTGCGTATCTCGTCCCAATTGCATTGGCTTTGGCTGGCGCAATGGGCGTAGACGAAGCCCAGGTTCGGGCGGTTACCCGGCTCAATGCGCTGCGGGTTTTCGATCGCGAAGCGGCTGTAATACCAGCAGTTGGATGAACGCGCCCCGCCACATTCACTTGATGTATACCGGAGGTACCATTGGTATGGGGATGCTCGAACCGGGAGGGGCCCTCAGCCCGCTCGATTTTGACGATCTGATGGATAAATTGCCGGAGCTCAAGCAGTTGCCATACGAGATTAGCTGGTCGTCGTTCGAGCCACCACTCGATTCGTCCGATTTGGGCCCTGAACAATGGATTCGGCTGGCCGACGAAATGGCGGCTTTGCGCGAGGTGTGCCACGGTTTTGTGGTACTCCACGGGTCCGATACCATGGCGTACACCGCTTCGGCCCTCAGTTTTATGCTCCCCAATTTGAATTTGCCCGTCATCCTCACCGGCTCTCAGTTGCCGATTGGGGTGATGCGCAGCGATGCTCGAGAAAACCTCCTCACTTCGATCGAAATCGCCGCATTGGAGGGTCCCGACGGGCTTCCCCAAGTGAAGGAAGTCTGCATCTATTTCGAATATGCCCTGATGCGTGGCAACCGTTGTTATAAGCACAACGCGGAGAACTTCGACGCGTTCGACAGCCCGAATTGGCCCTTGCTGGCCGAAGCCGGGGTCCATTTGCGCTTGAACGAATCGGCCCTGCTCCCGCCTAGCCTTAAGCCGTTTTCGCTCCACCGGACTTTGGAGCGCGGGGTTGGGGTGCTCTATCTCTTTCCGGGCTTGCAGATCGAGCAATTGAAACATCGCTTTTCGGATCCTGAGGTCAAGGCTTGGGTGTTGTACAGTTTTGGCAATGGCAACGCTTTTTCCGATCCGGGTTTTCTCCGGATGTTGGAGCATGCTTTAGAGGCGGGCAAGGCGCTGGTCAACGTAAGTCAGTGTCCCGCGGGTTCGGTATTGCAAGGAAAATATGCCACAAGCAAGGGAATGGCCGCGCTGGGCATTGCTTCCGGTCGCGATATCACCATTGAATCGGCCTTGACCAAATTGATGGTTTTGGGTGGACTCGGGCTCAGGGGAAGCGCGTGGATGGAAGCTTTCGAAGTGCCTTGGTGCGGAGAAATGTCGCCCATTTGATTTCTCGCCCCAACCGACCGGGTCTAGGTACCTGTATTTGATTTACTTTTGCCCTCCGCTGGAAATGGATTGTTTTCAAAAGAGACGATTGATTTTCAGCAATATGCAGGAGAGATGGCCGAGTGGTCGAAGGCGCACGCCTGGAAAGTGTGTATACCCCAAAAGGGTATCCAGGGTTCGAATCCCTGTCTCTCCGCAAAGCAAAATCCACCCAACCGGCCGCTGAAAGCGGCCCAAGAAAGCGCGAAACCCGTCGAGACGAGCTTGCTCGATCGAGAAAGGGCGTTCGCGCTTTCGGTTTCTGGCCCCTACGGGAGCCAGAAACGGTTGGGTGGATTTTGTTTTAGCACCCCCCGCCGAAGGCGGAAGGGATCGGCGCTTTGCGCCAATAAGGCTCGATCTGTGCCCGAATGGAATGCGATGCACCCCCCGCCGCAGGCGGAAGGGATCGGGTGGGGACAGGCCATGGCCTGTCCGTACACGGCATCCAGAGGAAATCATCTTCGGATTCTTTCGAAGGAATCCATCAAGGGGACAGGCCATGGCCTGTCCGTACATGGCATCCAGAGGAAATCATCTTCGGATTCTTTCGAAGGAATCCATCAAGGGGACAGGCCATGGCCTGTCCATACTAGGCAGCCAGAGGAAATCATCTTCGGATTCTTTCGAAGGAATTCATCAAGGGGACAGGCCATGGCCTGTCCGTACACGGCATCCAGAGAAAATCATCTTCGGATTCTTTCGAAGAAATCCATCAAGGGGACAGGCCATGGCCTGTCCGTACACGGCATCCAGAGAAAATCATCTTCGGATTCTTTCGAAGAAATCCATCAAGGGGACAGGCCATGGCCTGTCCCAACAGGACATTCAAGAAAAATTAGACCCGTGATTACCCGCTAATTGAAGCACAACTGGGGCGGGCTATGGCCCGTCCCTACCTTTTTTTTCGGTTTTCCTATTGCCGTAGGGAATCCTTTCTAATTTAGGGGCCGCGAAAAACACCAAACACGCATCCATTCCAAACTCTTTCGACCATGAAGAAAGTTTTTAGCGTTATCGCTCTTTCAGGCTTGATTTTAATGTCCTTTTCAGGACTGATGGCCCAAGACGGCGCGACAACTGACAGCACTCAGACTGATTCTGCTGCAGCCAATGCAGCCCCTGTGGAAGAGGCAACCCCTGTAGCCGCGGCCGCAGTGGAGGAAGCTCCTGTTGCAGCCGAAGCGCCCCAGTCCTTCACGCAAGTCATGAAGAAATGGTTTATTGACGGTGGACCCAGCTTTATGGGTATCATTTTGGTGTGTATGATTTTTGGATTGGCCATCGTGATTGAGCGGGTCATCTACCTCAATATGGCGACCGTAAACGCACCCAAATTCTTGGGAGCGGTTGAAAGTGCATTGAACAGCGGAGGTGTCGACGCTGCTAAAGATGTATGCCGCAATACGCGCGGCCCTTTGGCCAGCATTTTCTACCAAGGTTTAGATCGATCCAAAGAGGGCATCGACATGGTTGAGAAGACGATTGTTTCCTACGGATCTGTTCAAAACGGATTGTTGGAGCGGGGAGTTTCTTGGATTTCCCTCTTTATTGCCCTAGCTCCGATGTTGGGCTTTATGGGTACGGTTATCGGGATGATTCAGGCCTTCGACGCCATTGAGGCGGCTGGCGACATTAGTCCTACCCTCGTAGCCGCGGGTATCAAGGTGGCCCTGTTGACGACCGTTTTTGGTCTGGTTGTGGCAATGATCTTGCAGGTCTTTTACAACTATATCATTGCCAAGACGGATTCCATCATCAACACCATGGAAGACGCTTCGATTTCGTTGGTGGATATGTTGGTGAAATACAACAATAAGCACTAATCATGAGTCTTCAGCGCATTGCAAACTGGGTCAAAATTGGCCTTATGGCGTTTGCGTCGATCTTCTTCTTGCTCTTACTGTTCAAAGGAGATCAGGTGATCATGTCCGATGTCGGTGTGCAAAATCAATTGGTTGGTCCGTTTTTGGGCGTTACCTACGTTTTCTTGGTTATTGCAGTACTCATCGCTCTGGCCTTCGCACTCTTCCAAATCATTGACAAACCCCAAGATGCCAAAGCCAGTCTGCTGGGTATTGGTGCCATAGCCGTCATTCTGGTGGTGTCTTATTTCTTGGCATCGGGTGTGGACTATGTCAATTATCCCGCATCGATGAACATAACCGAGCAAACGAGTCGTTTGTCGGGTATGGGGATGAACGCGATGTACATCAGTTTGGCTGCGGCAGTCGGCGTGACGTTCTTTGCCGAGATTCAACGAATCTTCAAGTAAACCCAGCGCACTATGGCTTCCCGCCGAAGAGAGAATCCGGAAATCAACGCAGGCTCGATGGCCGACATCGCATTCTTGTTGTTGATTTTCTTCTTGGTCACTACGACCATGGATACCGACACGGGCATTGCGCGGAAGTTGCCGCCGATTTTGCCGGAAAACTTGCCCCCACCTCCACCCATTAAGGAGAAGAACGTCTTTGTCGTCTTGATCAACTCAAACGACAATCTGTTTGTCGACGACGACTATATGGATGTAAAGGACCTGCGGGCCGAGGCCAAGCGGTTCCTCAGCAACTTTGGTCGTTTGGAGAACTATTCCGACAATCCTCAGAAAGCCGTAATCTCGCTTCAGAACGACCGAGGCACCTCGTACGAGATGTTTATTGCGGTTCAAAACGAATTGACGGCGGCCTACAACGAGCTGAGGGACGAGGAAGCCAACAAGCGATTCGGAAAAGATTTTGTTGATCTCAACGAGCGTCAACAAAAGGAGATTCAGGATTTCTATCCTCAGAAAATCTCCGAAGCGGAACCTGTTAACCTTGGAGGAGGATAATTATGTCGAAATTCAAGAAAAAAGGCAGCCGAGTTATGCCCGCCATTTCTACGGCTTCCTTGCCAGACATCGTGTTCATTCTGTTGTTCTTCTTCATGGTCACTACGACGATGCGGGAAGTGACACTCTTGGTCGATAACCGCAAACCATTTGCGACCGAGGTTGAAAAACTCCAGCGCAAGAGTTTGGTTTCCTATATCTATATCGGTGCCCCCAAGACGTTTTTGCGCGGTCAATTTGGCAGCGAACCGCGGATGCAGTTGAACGACAGTTACGCCAAGTTGAACGAAATCGGTCAATGGGCCATCGCCGAGCGCGAAGCCATCAACGAAGCCGAGCGTGCTTTGCTCACCGTTTCGATCAAAGCCGACAAGGAAGTGAAAATGGGTTTGGTGACGGATATTAAACAAGAGTTGCGCAAAGCCCAAATGCTCAAGATCAACTATTCCACCCGAAAGGGAGAAATTTTCAGCGACCGCTAACAGAGCGAATCGTCGGATGTATAGCCTGCTTGGATTCCAAGCGGGCTTTTTTTATGCCGCTTTCCGCATACTGCGCACAAAGCCCCAAAGCAAAATGGAACCCAGTGTCGCCCACAACAAGGCGATACCCAGATCGGAGGCCCTCCATTCTGGTTCCACAGGTGCGGGAGATTCGCTTGACCACATCCCCCAGAGCACTAAAGCGTTGTTGGCAAAGTGCACCGCAATCGAATGCCAGAGATTCCCGCTTTTCCACCGCATCCAACCGAGGAACAGCCCAAACACAAACAAAGGCAAGATGTGGTAGGGCTGTGCATGGACGAGGGCGAACAACAACGCCACCGAAATCAGGGCATATATGGGTTTGAGACCCGTTCGCAACAATTCGGTTTGCAACACCCCCCGAAACAACAATTCTTCTGCCATCGCGGGCAGGCAGGCCACCACGATTAAAGTCTCGACGCGCTCAGTCCAATGGTGGCTCGCAATCAAGGCACCAATCGTCTGTTCCGATGTTTCCATCATGCTGCGCAGACGATCTACCCACACAGGGCTCAACCCCGCATCGATCAGCGCTTGAGACCCCTGGACCAATTGGTCGATCAAGGGCGAAAAACACAGGGTACCGGCCACGGCCAGCCCCAGCGAAATCAAAGTCGTGGGAGTACCCAGCCCCAGTTCTCGGGCAGGGTCCCTAAAGGCGAGATAGGCATAGACGCCCGGGCCGATCAGAAACAGACCGCTCGTGCCAAAAAACTGCAGGGCCCTGAGGGCCTTTCGGTCGTTGAAGTCGAGGGAGCCCATGGTGCCCCGCTCAAACATCAAAAGGAGTTCGTCCATGTCCCCATTCACATACGCCGCCAGTCCCGCTCCAATCAATTGAAACAGACTGCCGAAAAAGACGGCGAACAACAACAAAAGCAGCATTTTAAAGCCGAAACTGCGGTCGGCAAATAGGCCTTTCAAGGGGGACTACAGGGGGTTGACTACCTTTGTGCAAGTTAGCGCAGCCGTGGTCCGCATCGATTCCATAGAACTCCCCGATTTTCCGTTGCTGTTGGCGCCTATGGAGGACGTCAGCGACCCGCCCTTTCGGCGCTTGTGCAAAGAGCAAGGGGCCGATTTGATGTATACGGAATTTATCTCGAGCGAAGGTTTGATTCGCGATGCGGCCAAGAGTCTGAAAAAACTCGACATCTTCGAATACGAACGCCCCATTGGTATTCAAATCTTTGGGAGCGAAATCGAAAGCATGCGGCAGGCCACCGAGATTGCCGTGGCTGCCCAACCCGATCTGATCGACATCAACTATGGGTGTCCGGTTAAGAACGTAGCGTGCAAAGGGGCTGGTGCCGGGATTTTGCAAGACATCCCGAAAATGGTTCGGATGACCGCGGAAATCGTCAAAGCCTCGCCCTTACCTGTGACCGTCAAAACGCGTTTGGGTTGGAGCGAGGAGACTAAGTTTATTGTCAATGTAGCCGAAAGGCTGCAAGATGTCGGGATCAAAGCCCTGTCCATCCACGGTCGCACCCGGATGCAGATGTACAAAGGCGAAGCTGATTGGACCCTGATTGGCGCGGTCAAGGCCAATTCGCGGATGCAGATTCCGATTTTTGGAAATGGGGATGTCGATACCCCCCAAAAGGCGCTCGAAATGAAACAGCGCTACGGGGTCGACGGGGTGATGATCGGTCGGGCCGCCATCGGGCATCCCTGGTTCTTTAACGAAGTGAAGCACTTTTTGGCCCACGGCACCCTACCCGAACCTCCCTCTGTTGAAGAACGCGCTCGCGTGGCCAAACGGCATCTGGAAATGGCCGTCGAATGGAAAGGCGTGAGGACCGGCATCGTAGAAACACGTCGGCACTACGCGAACTACTTTAAAGGAATGCCGCATTTTAAGGAAGTGCGTCAGGAGTTGGTTACCACCGAAGATCTGGAGCGGCTCTTCGAGATTCTCGACGGGATTCAATCCAGCCGTCTCATCGCGGTATGACCAAAGCGGGGCACCCCCCGGCTGCCCAACCAACTCACCAGCCCTCCGAGCAACAATAGGGTCCCGAGCACGAGGAGCACATCGTCGGCAGCCAGCCGAACCGGATAGGCGTCGACCGCATATCCACTCCCGAGCCGAACCCAATGGAAGCGGTCTTGGGCAAAGACAAGGAGGGCCCCTATCAAAAGACCCAAACCCCCACCCCAAGCGGTGATTTGCAGTCCGCGCAGGAGGAAAATGCGCTGCAGGGCCGAGCGTTCCATTCCGAGCGTCCAAAGGCTAAAGAGCTCGGATTTTTTTTCGAGCATCGCCATCGAAAGCGTACCAAACAACGTAAAACAGGCAATCCCAAGCGTGAGTGCGAGAATGAGATAGGTGAGCAACCCCTCGCTCTTGAGCACTTTAAACACGGTCGATTGCTGCTCGTCTCGGTCGAGGACGCGAACATCGGCCTTGAGCGACTTGGCAATGGCCGTTTTGACACTGTACAGTGAGGCTCCGGGTTCGAGGCGGAACTCGAGCGCGCTGACCTCGTTGGAAGTTCGATCGAACAGGGTGTGCGCCATTTCGAGCGAACCCATGGCAAAGACATCGTCAAATTCGGGTTGCACGCTAAAAATGGCCTGGGGCGCAAAACGGAGGCTGCGATAGGAATCAATCCAATCGGCCGGACCCGGCATTCCGCGCTTGGGCACAAAGAGCAGCAGGCCGGCTTCCGACTCTTGGGGGTGATAACCCAGCCGATAGGCCAATCCAATTCCCAACAAGCCCGATTCAGGCCGATTCGGGGTATAGCTCCCCGCCACAATACAATCCGAGAGCGCGTTGACAGCCCCATAACTCGAATCGACGCCTTTGAAAACTCCAATCCGTTCGTAGTCGCCGTGTTTGAGGAGGATTTTGTCTTCCAATACCCGCGAAGCCCGGTCTATTCCGGGAATCCGCTGAAGCGCAGTCCATTCCACTTCCGAGACGGCGAAGGTCTTTCCGAGCACCGGGACCACTTTTACATCCGGATCGAAGCGGTCGTAAAACGATCGGACCAAATCTTCCAGCCCGTTAAAGGCCGAGAGCACGAGGATTAAGGCGGCGGCCCCCACGCCGACCCCGGCGATGGAAACCCCCTGAATCCATTGAATAGCACCCATTTTCCCCTTGATTCCGGGTCTCTTCCCCGGCCGCATATACCGACGGGCAATGCGATATTCGACTTTCACGGGGCCGAATCACCGCTTTTTCCGGGCCCCTGGGGTTTTGGACGGGGCTTGAGCGGATTTTCTCCATCGCCCCGGAGCAATCGATCGATGTTTTCCTCGTAGTCGAGCGAATCGTCCAAGATCAAGCGCAGCTCGGGCATAATCCGCAACTGATGCCGGAGCGATTGGCCCAGTTTGAGTTTGATCTCAGAATGGTGCTCGTCGAGGGCTTCGAGCGCGGCTTTTTTGTCGGTAACGGGAAAGATACTGATGTAGGCCCGGGCCAAACTCAGATCGGGGGATAGCTTGACGCGGGTTACGCTGTACAGAATGCCGCGAAAATGGTCTTTGGCAATGCGCTGAATGACCCCGGAGAGTTCTTGTTCGAGCAGGGATTGGACTTTCTTGAGTCGTTCGGATTCCATGGCGTTGGGGCCCTTGCGCGGATTCGTTAGGGCGCTGTCGGGAAGGTTCAAATTTAGCACATCCGCTTCCCGACTATCTTTGTTCAGTGAATCCCTTTCGGCGTCTGCTCCCGCGGCTCAGGGCCTATTCGGCACCCATCGCCCTCAATACGGTTTTTAACCTCCTATCGGTCCTGTTTTCGCTGTTTTCGGTCGGGTTGATCATTCCGGCCCTGCAGGTCATTTTTGGTCAAGATCCTTCGGAACTGGCGGCAGCGGCGGGGGGCAATGCGTGGATTGCGGGCATTCAACAGCGGTTTTATGGCGCCATGGCGCACTATACGGCCCAACACGGGCAAAGCGGTGCTTTGTTGTTTACCGCGCTCTGGGTTGTCGTAGTGTTTCTGCTCAAGAACACGTTTCACTATTTGGCGCTGTATTCGGTAGCCCCACTCCGCAACGGGATTTCCCGCGATTTGCGCCGCGATTTGCACAACCGCATGCTCGGTTTGTCGTTGGGTTATTTCAACGAACAGCGCAAGGGCGATTTGATGTCGCGGATGAGCGGCGATTTGCGCGAAATTGAATATGCGCTGGTCACGCTTATCGAGACCGTTTTTCGAGAGCCCTTGATGATTCTCGGCTCTTTGACGGTTTTGTTTTGGATGAGCACCCCGCTCACCTTATTCGTTCTGATTTTGCTCCCGCTGGTTTCGTTGGTGGTGACGCGCATTGGCAAGAGCCTGAGGCGGTCTTCGTCCAAAGCCCAAAACCGCATGGGTCATTTGCTCTCGCTGGCCGAAGAGAGCATTAGCGGTTTGAGAATCATCAAAGCCTTTAACGCCGAAAAGAGCAAAGCCGCCCAGTTCGATCAAGCCAACGAAGAGCACTTTCGGCTGATGAACCGAGTGTTGCGCAAGGGCGATTTGGCATCGCCAATCAGCGAGGTGATGGGTTCGATGGTGATGGCAGCGGTCATTTGGTTCGGGGGCCGGGAGGTGCTGCGCTCAGAGCACTTTCACCTCGAGCAGTTCATTGCCTATATCTTGTTTTTCTATCAGATGCAGGCTCCCGCCAAAGCGCTTTCGAAGGCCAGCTATCAGGTGCAAAAAGGACGGGCCTCGGCCGAGCGGATTTTTGAAGTGCTCGATGCCGAAAATCCCATTCGCGAAAAGCCCGATGCCGTCGAGCCTGGGGTGTTTTCTGATCGAATCCGATTCGAATCGGTTCGTTTTGCGTATCAACCCGAGCGGTTGGTGCTTCAGGAACTGGATTTTGAGATTCCCAAAGGCAGCTCGATCGCGCTCGTGGGTCAAAGCGGTAGCGGGAAAACCACCATCGCCCAATTGCTCCCGCGTTTTTACGACGTTACCTCGGGCCGCATCTCGATCGATGGAATCGATGTTCGCGACCTTACCCTCAGCGGATTGCGCAAACAAATGGGGCTGGTGAGCCAAGAGAGTGTGTTGTTCAACGACACCGTGCGCAGCAACATTGCCTTGGGCAAGCCCGAAGCGACGATGGTAGAAGTCGAACAGGCCGCGCGGGTAGCGCATGCGCACGGGTTTGTGGCCCAATTGCCCCACGGCTACGACACCCCCATTGGCGATGGAGGGATGATGCTGAGCGGGGGTCAGCGGCAGCGCCTGGCCATTGCGCGGGCCGTGCTCAAAAACCCACCCATTTTGATCCTCGACGAAGCCACTTCGGCCTTGGACACCGAATCGGAGCGCCTCGTGCAAGAGGCCCTGGTCCGCTTGATGAAGAACCGAACGTCCTTGGTCATCGCGCACCGGCTCAGCACCGTTCAACACGCAGACCTGATTTTGGTCCTCGATCAAGGCCGCATCATCGAGCGCGGAACCCACGCCCAGTTGCTCGATTTGGGCGGCACCTATGCACGGTTAATTGAACTTCAAACCTTCTCGGAATGACGCACATCGAACACCTCGGCATCGCTGTAGCCGATTTGGATCAGTCCATACCGTTGTTCGAAGCGCTGCTCGGCACTTCGGTGTACAAAATCGAAACGGTCGAATCCGAACAAGTGCGCACGGCTTTTTTACAGAGTGGTCCGAACAAGATTGAATTGCTCGAGCCCACGGGGCACGAAAGCCCGATTGCCAAAAGCCTCGAAAAGCGGGGTGCCGGAATGCACCACGTCGCGTTTGCAGTCCAAGACATCGAAGCGGAACTGAGCCGGCTCAAGGCGATGGGCTTTCAGTTGCTCAACGAACAGCCCAAAAAAGGGGCCGATGGCAAGCTCGTCGCCTTTGTTCATCCCAAAAGTGCCGGAGGGGTTTTGGTCGAGCTGTGTATGGACGACCCCGAGGCAAGCAAAACGGTCTAGCGGTCTTTTTTGCCTTTTTTCCCAAAGGGGAGAGGGGCTGCGCTCGCGATGGAGTGGGCCTTACGGTGCCGAAGCACATCGATGGCCATATAAATCGACTCGAGCAGGCTTTGGGCCGAGGCTTCGCCTTTTCCCGCAATGCCAAAGGCCGTTCCATGGTCGGGCGAGGTCCGCACCAGCGGCAATCCCGCGGTACAATTGACCCCCGACTCGAAGTTGAGCGCTTTGAACGGAATCAACCCCTGATCGTGGTATTGCGCCAACACCGCGTCAAATTCGGCAAAAGCCCCGCTCCCAAAAAACCCATCGGCGGCATAGGGACCAAAGACGAGAATGCCCGCATCGCGCGCCGCCGCAATCGCGGGCTGAATAACCTCGGTTTCTTGATTCCCCATTAACCCCCCGTCACCATTGTGTGGATTGAGCCCGAGAACCGCGATTTTCCCCCGCCCAATGCCAAAATCGGAGCGCAACGCTTCGTGGAGTTTTTGAATTTTCGTCAAAATGCGCGCAGTACTCAACTGAGCGCTGACTTGCTCCAGCGGGATGTGTTCGGTGACCAAGGCTACCCGGAGGCTTTCCGAACACAGAATCATCAAAGGGTCCGAGGAAAGCGCTTTGCCGAGCATACCCGTATGCCCAGTAAATCCCGGCGCTACGGTTGCTATGCGCGATTTGTCGACGGGCAAGGTTACCAAGGCGTGGGCACCTCCATTGCGCACTTCTTCCAGTGCCGATTGCAGCGAGGCATAGGCTTTTTGGGCACCGTCAGAAGAGGGTTGTCCAGGCTCTGGGGTGTATTCTTCTTCCCAAACGGGGCGAATCCAGATTTTCCCAGGCCGGGGTTTTTCGTCTTTCCGCAGCGTCAACAAAGCGGGTTCGAGCATTCCCAGCCGTTTGGCCATCGCGAGCATTGTTCGCTTTTCGGCGTGGACCACAGGCACAATGAGTTCAAGTAGGCGTTCATCGCCTAAAGCCCTGAGCAGTACCTCCGGACCAATTCCGGCGGGATCGCCCAAACTGAACGAAATGACGGGCAGATCCTGACTCATGCGCGGTTTTTCAAAAAGTCATACAACAATCGAATTCCGACACCCGTTCCGCCCCGAACGCGGTAGTGATCGTCGGCCTCGAGAAAAGCCGGACCCGCAATATCGAGGTGGATATACGGATAGTCGGTAAAGTGCTCGAGAAACTTGCCCGCGGTAATGGCTCCCGCCGTTTTGCCCCCGATGTTCTTCATATCCGCAATGGGCGATTTGAGCATTTCCTTGTAGTCGTCCCAAAAAGGAAACACCGCGATGCGTTCAAAGACCCGCGACCCGCTTTCGACCAACGCATCCATCACCTTAGACGGGGCATTGCCCATGCCGACCATTCCGTTTTTCCCAATGGAATTCGAGGCCGAACCCGTCAAGGTGGCGAGGTCGATGACCAATTCTGGGTCGTATTTCTTGGCATAGCTCAAAGCATCGGCCAACAGCATGCGGCCTTCGGCATCGGTATTGAGCACTTCGATGGTGGTGCCGTCGTACATCCGGACAATATCGCCCGGGGCATACGCATTCCCCCCAGGGCGGTTGTCGCTGGCCGGAATCAATCCGACCAACCGATACGGCAATTGGGTGCGCGCGGCGAGCGCAAACAGTCCAATGACCGCTGCAGCCCCGCTCATATCGCACTTCATGCTGTCCATAGAACCTGGCGTCGGTTTGAGGCTGAGTCCGCCGGTATCGTAGACCACCCCTTTGCCGACCAATACCAATGGCTTGGTGTTCTTGGCCTCCTTTGGGCTCCATTCGAGGATGCTGAAGGTGGGCGGGTCTACACTGCCTTGGTTGACCGCCAAGATTCCGCCCATTTTGAGCGATTCGATTTTCTTTTGGTTGAGCACTTCGACCTTAAACCCGGTTTCCTGGCCAATTCGGACTGCTTCGCTCGCCAATTTTTCGGCATTCAGTCCGCTGACCGGTTCGTTGATCAGATCGCGGGCCTCGAACACCGAGTGCACCGTGGCGCTCAACTCCCCCATTTCGGTTTCGTCCAAACCGGGCACACTGACCTGTTCGGGAAGCAGGGTTGGCGCTTTGCTCAAATAGCGGTCAAAGCGATAGCTGCCGAGCCACAGCCCTTCCGCACACGCCGATAGCGCAAATTTTTTGCTGAGCGAAAGCAGCTGCATTCGGTGCGCCAAGGCCGCCGCTGCTTTTTTATATGCCTGTAGTCCTAAAATCCGGGCCTCTTCGAGCGCCGATGCCTGGGTTCCCGTGCTTTTGGCCCTCCAAATCGCGATGCGCCGATCGCCTTCGGTCAGCTCGATCCACTGCCGTTCGGGCGTTTCGAATTGGGTGCGCACCCACTGTCGTCGGGTACGTCCCAAGGGGAGCTTGGCCAGTTCGGCATCCTTTTCAAAAACATAGACCTCGTAATCGGCCCCTTGCTCAAAGGCTTCGTTGCTCAAAGCAATCATGGAATGGAAGTTTGGACTCCAAAGTTAGCGCAGTGCGGCAGCCGCGACCGATGCGTCTTCTGTGCGCCCGACCGAGCGCCCGAACATCGCGTCCTGCCCGTGGTTTCCTATCTTTACGCTAAACCCCGCCGGGCCACTTGCCCGCTTCTTTTCATGCAATTGTCCCCCTCGCCATCCGTGCTTTTTCGTTATTTCCTGCTGGGATGTTCTCTTTTGTTGGGGCTTCGGGCGGGTGCGACCCATAACCGAGCCGGAGAAATTACCTATACCTGGCTGGGGGGGTTGACCTATGAGTTTACTATTACGACCTACACCAAGGAAAGCGCGCCGGCAGACCGTTGTCAACTCACCATCGAATGGGGCGACAACACCAACGATGTATTGCCGAGGGTCAATGGGCCTTTCGGTTCCTGCGGAAACGCTCGAATGGGCGAAGACCTCGGGAGCGATTTCAAGAAAAATGTCTACGTAGGCACGCATACGTTTACGGGTCCGAGTGTGTACGTTGTTTCGGTCGAAGACCAAAACCGCAATAGTGCAGTAGACAATATTCCGAATTCGGTCAATGTACCCTTCTATATCCAGACCATCCTTCGGATCAATCCGGTGTTGGGCCCCAACAATTCGGTCCAATTGCTCAACCCGCCGATCGACAATGGCTGTAAGGGTCGCCTGTTTGTCCACAACCCGAGTGCCTTCGATCCCGACGGCGACAGCCTCGGTTTTCAACTCATCAATTGCCGGGGGGCTGGAGGCATCGAGATTCTTCAGACCTACGATCCCTCCATTGTTCAAAATCCGGTGCGCATCGACTCGGTGATCGGATTGCTCGAATGGGATACGCCCCAAAACCAAGGGCAATACAATTTTGCCATCTTGATTTCCGAATACCGCAGGGCCCCAAGCGGGTTCTGGGAATTTGTAGGTTCGGTGGTCCGGGACCTGCAGGTGGACATCAAGGTCTGCGAAAATCAGCCGCCCACCCTGGATCCCTTGGGTCCTTTTTGCGTGGAAGCGGGTCAGAATGTGCAGTTTACTGTAACTGGCCGGGATCCGGACAACAATCCCGTTGTGATCTCAGCCACCGGGGGGCCGTTTGTGGTTCCACAGCCCGCTACATTTTTGCCTCCTTTGGCCTCGACCCCTCCGGTCAATGCCCCGTTCAATTGGGATACCGACTGCCTGCATGTGCGTCGATTGCCATACAACGTAGAATTCAAAGTAGTCGATGTTCCTCCTTCGGGTCAAACCGCCCTCGTGGGGTTTCAGACGGTTCAAATCACGGTCGTCGCTCCGGCCCCGGAGGTATTGAGGTTGGTTCCTGGGGCCGATCAGGTGGGGGTTTCTTGGAGTCCGAGCCCCTGTGCACAGGCCATTGGCTATCGATTGTACCGTCGTTCGGGCCCGAGCGGATGGAACCCCGGAGTCTGCGAAACCGGTATTCCCGAGTCGACGGGATTTCAGCTCATCGCCGATTTGTCGGGCGGGTTGAACGACACGGCTTTTGTCGATACCGACAGCTTGTTTCGGGGCAATTCGTATTGTTATCGGGTCTACGCCTATTTTGAAGACGAGGCCGAGAGTTATGCTTCGGTCGAAGAATGCACCCGTTTGAAGATGGATGCGCCCCTGCTCAGTCGAGTGGATGTGTTGGATACCGACCCGGCCCTTGGACGCATCGAGGTCCGATGGATTCCCCCTTTGGAACTCGACAGTGTGCTCAACCCACCCGGATATGGGTATGCCCTGTGGAGGCGAACCGGAGATTCAGGACCCTTTACCGACAGCCTGGGATTTTTCCCGAACGCGTTCGATACCGTGTTTATCGATGCGGGTTTGAATACGTTGGATTCGGTTTATAGCTATCGAGTGGATCATTATTACGCAGGCCCCACTTTTCTCAAAGCCCGTTCGAGCGATCCGGCCACCTCGGTCCGGCTCGAAATCACGCCGACCGATGGGAGCAATCGACTCGAATACCGATTCTCGACGCCCTGGACCAATCAGCAATACGACATCTTTCGAGAAAACCCGAGTGGGAGCGGGGTGTTTGATTCGATTGCCACGGTCGATAGCGAAGTCTTCGAAGACACGGCGGCCATCAATGGAACGGTATATTGTTACTACGTTCGGACCCGGGGGCGCTATACGTCCGGCGGATTGCCCGAGCCTTTGTTGAATCGCTCCCAAATTCAATGCGCGGCCCCGATCGATACCACCGCCCCTTGCGCTCCCGCATTGAATGCCACCTATGATTGCACCGTTCAGAAGCTCGTTTTGGAGTGGACGAATTCGACGCGGGAGGGGTGCGCCGACGATATCGTGTACTACAATCTGTATTTCAAGCCCACCGAGTCTGACGCGTTTGGAGCGCCTTTGGTCACGGGTATTACCGCCTCGTTTTTCGACGATTTCGATCCCGGCGCCGATGTGGTGGGGTGTTATGCCGTATCGGCCATAGACGATGCCGCGGCCGATCCCGGAGGCAGCGCCAACGAAAGTGCCTTGAGCAATGTCGTGTGTATCGAGGCCTGTCCATTGCTGGAATTGCCCAATGTGTTTAGCCCCGATCAGCGTTTTGGCAATAACCTATTTACGGTGGTTACGCGCAATGGCCAGGTGCAGTATCGCGACATTGGCGCATTCAACATCAAGGTGTTCAATCGCTGGGGAGGACTGGTCTATGAGAGCTCCGATATCGACGATTTTGTGGCCAAGGGTTGGGATGGTACCGATCAAAACAGTGGTTTAGACTGTTCCGAAGGAGTGTACTTCTACGTCGCCGAATACCGGGCCAAAAGTTTTTCCTCGGCTCTGCCCACCGTGGTCGATGGCACGGTGACCCTCTTTCGATAGAACCCCCAATTGTCAACGCATGTTTACCGGCATTGTCGAATGCACTGCGCGCATTGTCGCGATCGAAAACAGCGGTAGCAACCGCATTTTCTGGATGGAATCGCCCATTTCGGACGCGCTCAAAATCGATCAAAGCGTCGCCCACAACGGGGTCTGTTTAACGGTCGATGCGTTGGCGCCAGGTCGTCACCGGGTCACCGCCATCGAGGAAACCCTGAATGTTACAGCGCTGGGTGCCAAACAAGTAGACCATGTCCTCAATCTGGAACGCAGCATGCGGCCCGGCGATCGCCTCGATGGGCATTGGGTGCAGGGTCATGTGGATACGATTGGGTATTGCACCCAGATCGATTCGCGAGATGGGAGCTGGAACATCGCGTTCGAGCATCCGATCTCGGATCAATGGATTACGGTAGGCAAAGGGAGCATTTGCGTCGATGGAGTCAGCCTAACGGTCGTAGAGTCCCGCTCGGATGGATTTAGCGTGAGCATTATCCCGTATACCTTCGAGCACACCGGTTTTGGTGTTTTAAAACCGGGCGATGCCGTCAACCTCGAATTCGATATTCTCGGCAAATACATCGCCCGGTTGCTCGAAAACCGGCGCCCCTGATCGCCAAGGGCGCCCGCGTTCTCAGTTTCCTCGACCCATCAAGTGGATCGTCCCCTTGTACGACTGGTCGATTCCTTCGTCGTAGTGCTTGATGCGAAGCACATAGAAGTACACCCCGTCTTCCAACTCCGTGCCTTCGTTCTGCTTGGTGCCATTCCACGGCAACCCGTTGACATAGTCGTCGCTTTCAAAGACCAGTGCACCCCAGCGGTGGAAAATCTGCACTTGCGCCTCGTCATAGTCTTCGATGTTCTGAATGGCGAAATAGTCGTTTTCGTCATCTCCGTTGGGCGTAAACACATTGGGAATCACGACCGGACGAACCGTATCGACGGGAGGGGGAACGATGATGGAATCCGGGGGATCGTAGGACCAAATAAACCAGTTGCTGATCGATTCATAGGTGGTATCAATGATCCGGAAGGCTTCGACGCGCAACGCGAACATCCCCGAATCGAAGGTGCGGGTATACAAGAAGTTGGTGTCGATCGTGGGGTTGATGCCCTGACCGCTCACCTGCGTCCAAATGCTGTCGCTCAAATCGGCAAACATCACCCGATAGGTCGGGTTGTTCCAGCCGTTGAAGCGGTTCCAACGCAGGCTGAACACATTGGTGTCGGCACTCGGAACGGTATCGAGCAGGATGGAGGTAATATCACGGCTGGGGTTGTACGACTCCGCATTTACGACCGGAATAATCTTGTAGCGGTAGTTCCGGCTATTGACCTCGCCCGGTCCTGTGCTTAAGTCTTTCCACTGAGGGTCCGTTATCGCCGACTGTCCATATTTGCTCGCAATAAAGTTGTAGTTCGCCCCATTGTCGTCCGAACGCAGAATATCGATTCGATCAAAGAAGGGAACCGGGAAACTGTTGGTATCGATCTCGTACTGAATTCGCGTGCTGAAGTTCGTATCAACGGTGACGTTCCGCATATCGACCACGGGCTCAAAGCAACCGGTTACTTTGATCATCATGGTATAGAATTCCGTAAGCTGGAAGCCGCATTTGTTGGTAAGGGTATTCCCGTCGTTGCCTACTTTGATATAGAGCAAATAATCTCCATTAACCGTCAGTGGACGATACAGCTTGAGTTGCACCTGATCGGTGGTCTGGGTGACCCCGCAGTTGGCAATCACCTCGATCACTGGGCGGGTAATCGTATCGGGCCCCACCAAACGGAAATCGGTGCCATCGGGAGAAATCGAAACACATTGAATGTCCACGTCGAACGAAATATCCACGAGGCTATCACCGCATACGTAACCAATGGTCGGCACGATATAGTCATAGCCCGTCGGTGAATTGGGGTTGGGAATGGAATCGTTCCGTATATGCTCCCCGGCCAAGACGCCTATCAACGCTCCTCCGATGGTATCGGTTCCGAATCCGGGCAAACTTACATCGACCTTGGGACCGTCTTGCACACTCGCCTTGCAGGTCGCAGCAATGACTACTTGCATATCGCGTTGGGAAGAACCAACGAATATATAGGCCTGATTCAGAGGGTTGAAGCGATACTCTTTAACCTCGACAACGACTACACAGATTTCCTGAACACTTCCGGTGGTAAAGGTGAAGGTCCCTGTTTTCGCATTGACCTGCATCCCCCCGGTACCGGGTGCCGTGGTAATGGGCTGTGCAAAAGTGTACGGCGCCACATAGTTGATGTTGGTTGGCGTGACACCCACGATCGTTTTGGCATTGGCAAAATTGTAATGCACCGAATCGCCATCGGGCTCAACCGTTGCCTGAGACCAGACAAAGAAGTTGTTCAGGCAGAACGCTTTGGCAGCGGGAGTAACGAACTGAGGAGAGGTGTTTTCACCGAGAGTGTTGTTCAGCAAAGCCTCCACATACATACTCTGCCCCCCAGGCGTCAAGAGGTTGTCAATGGCGTTGTTTCGGCAGCACAAGTCCCAGGAAAATTTAAAGTTGACGCAGGTTCCAGGCAAGGTGACCGTTCCTTTATACACGTGGAGTGAAATGGGTAAGTATCCGGGTGTGGTGCTCGAAACGCATTCGTCCAAATCGGGGGTAAAATAGCCGCCATCGCCCGCGGGGATTTGGCCAGCGGGAATCGCAATGCGGTTGAGCGTAACCGTCGAATTCGGATAGCACGAAGAAGAGATATCGATCGGTGCCGTCGCCCCCAACCCCGCGGTAAAGGGCGAGTTGTCCCGATACAGCTTCAAAATGATCTGATAGTGTCTAGGAATTCCGGTCGAATCGCCGATGTAGCGATATTGAATCTCGGCTCCGGCTACGTGGGTCGCGGCGGCGGGCAAAGCGGAGAACAGGCCGAAAATGAGGAAAAGGCGGAAAACGTACTTCATCGCGTTGCGTCGGTTGGTAAGGTCGTTGCCGATGGGAGGCAATAAGGCACGAAAATTAAGGGGTTTACCCCGGTTCTCAATAGAAACTGTAACGAGAATGAGTCAAGTGCGCTCAGGCCCGAGCCAGAAAGCGCATAGGGAATTCTCAGCCCCCAAAACTTGGGTGCGCCCGCGCCGTACTTTTGCGAACCATTTGAACCCCATGCATCACCTTCGGAATTTCTGCATAATTGCGCATATTGATCACGGCAAGAGCACTTTGGCCGATCGATTGCTCGAATTTACCAAAACCATTACCGACCGGGAGCGCAAAGACCAATTGCTCGACGATATGGATTTGGAGCGGGAACGGGGCATCACCATTAAGAGCCACGCCATTCAAATGGAATATGCCCATCGCGATGGCAAATTCATTTTAAACCTGATCGATACTCCTGGCCACGTCGATTTTAGCTACGAAGTGTCTCGTTCGATAGCGGCTTGCGAAGGGGCTTTGTTGGTGGTCGATGCCGCCCAGGGTATTCAGGCGCAGACGATTTCGAATTTGTATTTGGCCTTAGAGCACGATTTGGAAATCATCCCGGTACTCAACAAAATCGATTTGCCGAGTGCCAATCCCGAGGAGGTTAAGGACCAAATCGTCGAACTGATCGGGTGCAAACACGAAGACATCATCCCCGCCAGCGCCAAGACCGGTTTGGGCATCGACGCCATTTTGGATGCCATCGTGGCCCGTATTCCGGCGCCCAAGGGCGATCCCAATGCCCCTTTGCAAGCGCTGATTTTCGATTCGGTGTACAATCCCTTTCGCGGCATTGAAGCCTATTTCCGGGTTATGAATGGAAAGATGGTCAAAAACCAAAAGATTCGGTTTATGGCCACGGGCAAGTCCTACAACTCAGACGAAGTCGGCGTTCTCAAACTGACCAAGTTCCCCAAAGACGTGATTGAGGCCGGCGATGTGGGCTATTTGATCTCGGGCATCAAAGAAGCCAGCGAGGTCAAGGTCGGCGATACCATCACCACCGTGGTCGCGGGCTCTACCGTAGCCATCGAAGGATTTGAAGAAGTCAAACCCATGGTCTTTGCGGGCATTTATCCCGTCGATACCGAAGAGTTTGAAGAACTGCGTGCTTCGCTCGAAAAGCTCCGACTCAACGATGCATCGCTGACGTTCGAGGCCGAGTCTTCGGCGGCGCTGGGATTTGGCTTCCGCTGTGGATTTCTCGGAATGCTGCATATGGAAATCATCCAGGAACGGCTCGAACGCGAATTCCAGATGACGGTCATTACCACTGTGCCCAACGTCAGTTATCGCAGCTACCTCAAGTCCGATCCCGACGACGTGGTTCATGTGCACAATCCGAGCGATTATCCCGACCCCTCGAGGCTCGACCGCATCGAAGAACCCTACATCCGGGCGCAGATCATCACCAAAAGCGAATACGTCGGCGCGATCATGACCTTGTGCATCGAGAAACGAGGGTTGATTCAGAATCAGGTGTATCTCACCTCCGATCGGGTCGAGATGGCCTTTGAAATGCCGCTGGCCGAAATTGTCTTCGACTTTTACGACAAGCTCAAGACCATTTCGCGCGGTTATGCCTCGTTCGATTATCACCCTGTCGATTACCGGGCTTCCGATTTGGTCAAGGTTGACATCATGCTCAACGGCGATCCGGTCGATGCGCTTTCGTTTTTGGTCCACCGTACCAAGTCGCACGACATTGGTCGCAAGATGTGCGAAAAACTCAAGGAACTCATTCCGCGTCAGCAGTATATGGTTGCCATCCAAGCGGCGGTTGGGGTCAAGATCATTGCGCGAGAAACCCTGAGTGCCTTGCGCAAAGACGTGACGGCCAAATGTTATGGAGGCGACATTAGCCGAAAGCGCAAGCTGCTTGAAAAGCAGAAAGAGGGCAAAAAGCGCATGCGGCAGGTGGGTTCGGTCGAGATTCCGCAACAGGCCTTTTTGGCGGTCTTGCGTTTGAACGATTGATATGAAGGAGGCAAGAGCGGTTCAAAATGCGTTTCAGACCCTGTTCTTCACGGGGTTGGCGCTGATGTCGACCGGGTTTGTCAAGGCCCAGGACGAGAAGATGTTCTGGCCCGACAAGGACCGCATCAACTATCACTTTTCGACCCCGATACTCCTCAACAGCCCGGTCGATTTGGGAAGCAGTGGTTTCTCGAACAGCCACGAAATCGATTTGATGACGGAAACCAAGATGGGGCGCACCGTTTCTCTCGGAATCGGTTTGGGTTATGGCTCGCACAACCTACACACTGCGCTCAACATCCGGTACGATGCAGCGGTTCCGGGCGAAGTCATCGAAGTGCTTCCCGACAGTCTTGAATATTCCCATAATAAACTGAATGTTAAATACATAACCCTACCAGTGGAACTGCGTTTTCGTTGGCCCACCCCGTCTGGAAGGTATGTACGCACCTATGTTGGAGCCCGTTTGGGGTACGGTATCGCGGCCTATTCGCGCCTCACCACCGACGATGCCCGGTTGGCCTATTCCCGGCTTTCTTCGGTCAATCCGTGGGCAACATCGGTTTATATTCGATTGGGATACAGCATGTTCGGTGTGTATGCCTCGTATGGACTCACCCCGTTGTTTCGCGCGGGAGCCCAAGTGGATGGGGCCGATTTGCAGCCGGTGCGCATGCTGAACCTCGGGATCAGCATCAGCGGTTAGGTCAGGCTTCGTCCGGAAAAAACAGGGCGCGAAGCTCGGTGGCTTCAGACGGCTGCATTTTGCCCGCCAGAATCAAAGCGAGTTGCCTACGGCGCAAGGCTCCGTCAAAACGCCTTTGCTCGAGCTCGGTTTCGGGTTCTACCGCGGGCACTTGGATTGGATTTCCCAGTTGATCGACGGCCACAAAAGTGTAGATGGCTTCGTTGGCCTTTTGCTTTTTGCCCTGGCCGCTTTGGTCTTCGATCAAAACATCGACAAAGATTTCCATCGAACTGCTAAAAGCGCGGCTGGGTTTGGCCTCTAAGGTCACGATGCTCCCTTGCGGAATGGGCAAATTGAAGGTGACGTTGTTGACGGAAGCCGTGACCACAATCCGGTGACAATGGCGATGCGCTGCGATGGCAGCACAGCGATCCATCCACGAAAGCAGTTGGCCGCCAAACAGATTGCCGAGATTGTTGCTGTCGTTGGGAAGGACGATTTCCGTCATGACCGTCAACGATTCGGAGGGCTTGCGCGCTTTCAAAAATACAGGGAGTTTGGCGCGAAGATAGGTGGAGCCGAGGCGTCGATCAGCAGCCGGAGCCCGGAGTAGGGGCCAGAATCCACGCGCTTTTTTCGATTTGAGCGCGGACTTCGATCAAGGACTTCTCGGCATCGGTGCGATCGCTGAAACCGATCAACACCACCCGATGCAGTCGGGCGGTGGGAGTGAGCACCAAGGCACTCAGACCCTTGGACTCCATCGACCGAACCAGTTTTTCGGCGTTGACGGGATCTTGAAAGGCGCCGATCACAATGGCGTAGCCTCCTTCGTTCTCGATTTTCGCCTTGTTGGACGCAGCGGGCTCCGCGGGTTTGGGCAGGACTGTAACCACGGGTGAACGCTCCTCGATTACAGCAGAAGCGGGTTCTGCAACTTCGGCAGATCGAACCTCTGGAAGAGGGGTCGATTCCGTTTTCTCGGCATTTTCACTGCGGTACATTGGCCAATGAAACCCCGCCTTTTGTTCGTTTGATTCGGCGGTAGAAGCAGTGCGAAGAGTCGGTCTGCGCTCGAACAATGACTGAACAGTCGGTTGTTGAGCAGACCAGGCCAGCCCCAAACCGAGCAAAGGAACCCAGAGCGCCGCTCTTTGGCCCCAGACTGGAATGGAAAGAGGTTTGCCGTTCTTGCGGAATTCCGGTCGATGAAAAACGGGTCGAATCACCTTGGGACGCGGATCCAGAGAGGCCGAGGCCCAGTTCATTTCGCTCAATCGAAGCGCATCGGCTGGGGTCGAGTGGAACCATCCGAGTCCAAAAGAAGAGCGCTCAAAATTCTCGCCCAATTGGGGCATAAACACCCAGCGACCCGATTCGGAATACACCCGACCCAAGGGCGCCAATACCACACTGCTGCCGGCGTTCAGGGTTTCCTTCCAGCGGCGCACTTCGAGATCGACCCGAGCGGCGGCCAATTCATAGCTCAGGCGGTTGATGCGGCTTACATAGTCGACCAGCAGTCCATCGGCGACGAGCAATTGGGGATTGAAGCCCAACGATTTGTGTGCAGGCCGAAAGACCTGGGTCACTGGATCGTATCCGGCCGGAATTCGGCGCGCTACAAAGCCTCCAAAACCGGGAACAACGACGCAGTCGTGGCGAAACAACAAATCGGCGATATAATGCTCCAAACGCATAGAGCGAAGGTAAGAATAATCTTGTAACATTAGGATATTTGCGCCCATCGTACGTGCCTCGTTACCCCCCTTTTTCTGTGATTCATTGTAGGTTCCTTTGGAGCGTCTTTTGGAAACCGCTGGTTGCCACCATTGGGGGAATAACCTTGCTCGCTGCATTGGGGGCTTGTGCCACCGATTCGGAAGCCCCGGTCGATGTCGAAAACATCCGCAGGCCCCGCATTTGGCCGGGGAAGTACCCTGTTTGGGGGCTGGATCTATCCCACCACCAGAGCCGCGTCGATTGGGTGTTATTGGCCGAGGATCCCCCCCATTTTGTCTATCTCAAAGCCACCGAAGGCACGACCCATCGCGATTCCCGTTTTGCCGATTATCGGGCCAAGGCCCGAAGTCTGGGCATTGCAACCGGGGCGTACCACTTTTTTAGCTATTCGAGCAGTGGAGAAGACCAAGCGCGGTTTTTTGCCGCCCATGCCCCGCTCGAGATCGGCGATTTGCCCCCGGTCCTCGATCTGGAGCCGGCCCGCCGCATGCCCGTGCGAGGCAAGATTCGCGTGGAGATCGACGATTTTCTCGAAACCTACGAGCGCATCACCGGGGTGCGACCGATCCTGTACGCGGGCTGCATTTACGCCCGGGATTTTATTCGCCCAGAAACCGAGTCGGCATTCCTGCGCTGGGTTCCAGACTACAACACCCCACCCTTGTGCGGCTGGTTGTTCTGGCAGTCTTCAGAGACGCACCGACAACTGGGGATCGACGGCCCCGTTGACTTCAATATATTTGTTGGGAACACAGAGATGCTCCAACAAATCTGTCTTCGTTAAAGCGTCCCCCGGCTTTCTTGTTCGCGTTCGATCGCTTCAAACAAAGCCTTGAAGTTGCCTTTTCCAAAACTCTTGGCGCCTTTGCGCTGAATGATTTCGAAAAACAGCGTGGGTCGGTCGAGCACGGGTTTGGTAAAGAGCTGGAGCAAATACCCCTCGTCGTCGCGATCGATCAAAATGCCGAGCTCGCTCAAGGGCTCGAGGTCTTCGTCGATGGGTCCCACCCGATCGAGGACATCGAGATAGTAGGTGTTGGGCACGCGGAGAAACTCCACCCCTTGGCTCTTAAGCCGGCGAACGGTCGTCACGATATCATTGGTGGCCACGGCGATGTGCTGAACCCCGGCACCTTGATAGAAGTCGATGTATTCCTCGATCTGGCTCTTTTTGCGCCCGGTGGCGGGCTCGTTGATCGGGAATTTGATTCGGCCATTGCCGTTGGTCATCACCTTGCTCATCAAGGCAGTGTATTCGGTCGAAATGTCTTTGTCGTCGAACGAGACCAATTGGGCAAAGCCCATCACCTTGGCGTAGAACTCGACCCAGGTGTTCATTTCGTTCCAGCCCACATTGCCGACCATATGATCGACGTAGAGCAAACCCGCCGAATGGCTGCGGTATTCGGGTTCCCATTTGCAGAAGCCCGGCATAAAGGCACCCGAATAATTCGAGCGCTCTACAAAAAGGTGAAGGGTTTCTCCATAGGTGTGGATTCCGGAAAGCACCACCGAACCGTGTTCATCGGTCAAGCGAATGGGCTCCATGCACGAAACCCCGCCTCGGGCCGTGGTCTCTTTCCAGCTCTTTTCGGCATCGTCGACCCAAAGCGCGACCACCTTGACGCCATCTCCATGTTGTTCGATATGGCGATTGATCGGTCCTCCGGGGGCCAATGGAGAGGTCAGCACAAGCCGGATCTTGCCCTGCTCGACCACATACGAAACCACGTCCTTGCTCCCGGTTTCTAGACCCTTATAGGCCAGGGGTTGGAATCCCCAAGCGGACATATAATAATGCGCGGCTTGTTTGGCATTGCCCACGTAGAACTCGACATAGTCGGTGCCATTGAGGGGCAAAAAGTCCTCGGCTTGTTCAAAAATCTTGGGCGGGGTTTGGGTCAGACTCTGGCTCATGGCACGGAAATAAAGGATTCTACAGCAGATGCAAAGTTCGTTGGAAGGATTTTATTCCAACCAACTCTTCCAATAGGTCGGGTCCTCGAGGTTCAAGGCCGCCTGGGTCAGCCGAAGCGGTTTGAAGGTATCCACCATTACAGCCAGCTCTCCCGTTTCCTTTTGGCCGATCGAGCGCTCGTAGGCACCGGGGTGTGGGCCGTGGGGAATGCCCGCGGGGTGTAGACTGATGTAGCCTTTTTCGACATGGTTGCGGCTCATAAAGTCCCCGTCCACATAATACAACACCTCGTCGCTGTCGATGTTGCTGTGGTTGTAAGGGGCCGGAATGGCTTTGGGGTGGTAGTCGTACATCCGGGGGGCAAACGTGCACACCACGAAGTTGTGCGCTTCAAAGGTTTGGTGGACGGGCGGGGGCTGGTGAACGCGGCCGGTAATGGGTTCAAAATCGCGGGCGTTAAAGGCGTAGGGGTAGTTGTAGCCATCCCAGCCAACCACGTCAAACGGATGCGAGGCGTAGACCACGGTATGCAAAAAGTGCTCTTTGCGGATTTTGAGGACAAACTCGCCCTTTTCGTCGTGGGTTTCGAGGTGTTCGGGACGGCGCAAATCGCGTTCGCAATAGGGCGAATGTTCGAGGAGCTGACCAAAATGGTTGCGGTAGCGCCTGGGGCTCACAATCGGGCTAAAGCTCTCTACGATAAACAGGCGGTTGTCGGGACCGTCGAATTCGAGGGTGTAGATCATACCACGGGGAATGACCAAATAGTCTTCCGGACCAAAGCGGAGGTTGCCTACAAAGGTTCGGAGCAATCCCGTGCCGTGGTGAACAAAAATCAATTCGTCGGCATCGGCGTTTTTGTAGAACTCGGAACCCATGCCGGCACTCGGAGCGGCCAGCGCAATATTCAGGTCGTTGTTGAACAAAACCGGGGTGCGCGATTCTAAAAAGCCTTGACCTTGAGGCAAATGCCATCCTTTGATCATCCGACTGGTCAAATTGCGTTGAACGGCCGCCACGGGGGTAAGGTCGACCGAGGTACCGATTTCGCGCACCATAGTGGGTCGGTGAACGTGGTACAACAGCGAGGACATTCCCGAAAAACCTTCGGTTCCAAAGAGCTGTTCATAGTACAAACCGCCTCCGTTGGGTTTTTCGAAAACCGTATGGCGTTTGTGCGGAATTTGGCCGAGCCGATGATAGAAGGGCATACCTTGGAAAATGGGATGGATTCAAAAAACAGTGCGGGTAGTTCAAAGGTACAGGGCACTTTCTTGGCTCAAATGATGAAAATCATGTTTCGCGCAGTGGCCTCCTTTTTGGCCTATGGAAATGGGGCGGTGGCCCTATCCGCTCTGGCGTATACGGCCATGTTGAGCGCGTATTTCGGGCGCGTTTCTCCACCCTATTTGGCGTTTGTCCTGTTTGGAACCTTTGCGGCATACGCCTATATGCATCTGATGAGCGCGGCACAACACCCCGATGATGTTGTACACCCGGTTCGGAAATACACCCGGGGGCACAGGGTTCCCATTGCAGTTGCGGGTTGCCTGTCAGGATTGGTGGCGGTTTTTCTGTGGACGCGGCACTTTTCTGTTTTTGGAGTTCCCTTGATTCCAGTGGCCGTTGTCGTTGCTCTGTACCCCGGTTTGGGGCGCCATTTTCGCGGATTGAGGGCTCGAAATGGGCTCAAATTGCCGCTCATTGTGGGGGTTTGGTTTTCTCTGGTGGCCTTGTTGCCCTTGGGTCTCAGCGCCGAGGGTCCGCCCTTGCCGGAGTCGGTCTGGGTGCTTTCGGCTGTAGGCGCATGGATTTTGGGAACCGCGCTGTTCTTTGATTTGCGCGATTTCGATATCGACCCTCAAGGGTTTACGTTGCCACAGAAGTGGGGCCAAACCCGTTCGCTCCGCATCGTTCAAGGACTATATGCGGGATCGGCCCTGCTGTTTCTCTTCTACGGTGGGCTCCATTCCGATTGGCGGATCGAATCGTGGGGGGCGGTGGGTTGTCTGGTTGCCGCGGTAGGGCTTACCCAAAGGTGGAGCCGCTCAGGAGATCCGATGGTCGTGTCTTTGTGGATCGAGATTCTACCTGTTTTTTGGCTCTTATTCGGGGTTTTAGACCATCTACTCGGCCCTCATCTTATTTTTAGCCGATGAACGAGGCAGAACGCAAAGCCATTGTACGCGGAGAACAGGCGCGATTCGACCGAGACGAAGCCCAGAAGCTCGATCAAACCGCCGCGTGGAGCGGGCTGCGCGATCGGTTTTGGGTTCCGCAGCAGGCCGACGGGCGCGAACAGGTCTATTTGACGGGCAACAGCTTGGGTTTGCAGCCCAAAGAAGCCCGTCGCTATGTGCTCGAAGAAATGGACGATTGGGCCCGATGGGGGGTCGAAGGTCATGTGCATGCGCGCCGGCCCTGGGTAGACTACCACAAGGGTTTTGCCCCTTCGCTCGCGCGCATTGTCGGGGCCTTGCCCGAAGAAGTCGTGGCCATGAATGGGCTCACGGCCAATCTGCACCTGATGATGGTGAGTTTTTACCGCCCCCAGGGAAAACGCCGCAAAATTTTGTGCGAGGCCAAGGCGTTCCCTTCCGACCTCTATGCCTTTGAAAGCCAGATTCGATTTCACGGGGGGGCACCCTCCGATCTCATCGCCCTCGAGCCCAGACCGGGCGAGCACCTGCTCCGAACCGAAGACGTCATCGAAGTCCTCGATCGGCATCAAGAAGAGCTCGCTCTAGTCTTGTTGGGTGGGGTCAACTACTATACCGGTCAGTGGTTTGAAATGGAGACCCTGACCCGCGAAGCACGGAACCGCGGCATTGCTGTGGGTTGGGATTTGGCCCATGCCGCGGGCAATGTGCCAGTGCGGCTCCACGATTGGGACGCAGATTTTGCCGTCTGGTGCAGCTACAAATACCTGAACAGCGGTCCGGGTTCGGTGAGCGGGGTGTTTGTCCATCAAAGACACCACGGGCTAACCGATATCCCGCGGTTCGAAGGATGGTGGGGTCACCGCATTCAGGATCGTTTTGCCATGCCGAGCCGATTCGAGCCCACCCCAACGGCCGAAGCCTGGCAATTGAGCAACGCCCCGGTATTGAGCATGGCCGCGCACCGGGCGGCCCTCGACCTGTTCGACGAAGCGGGGATGGACCGTTTGCGCACCCGCTCGCTCGAACTGACCGCCTATTTGGAAGCCACGCTCAACAGACTGATCCGTTCAAAGAATTGGACCTGGCGCTGGATTTCGCCCGCCGACCCCGAACAACGAGGAGCCCAATTGAGTTTGGAAGTAGGAGCCAATGGCCGACGGTTTTTTGACTACCTCGGTCAAAACGGGGTGGTGGCCGATTGGCGGGAACCGGGGGTAATTCGCATGGCGCCGGCCCCCTTGTACAATACGTTTGAGGACCTTGCACAACTCTATTCGATCTGTGAGCGCTATGAAGCATAAACCCGAACAAGTGGCGGTGGTGGGAGGAGGACTGGTGGGTTCGCTCTTGTCGATTTTTTTGGCACGCAAAGGCATGGATGTTACGCTCTTCGAGCGCAGACCCGATCCGAGAAGCCATTCGGCCTATCAAGGTCGGTCGATCAATTTGGCGTTGTCGGACCGCGGGTGGAGGGCTTTGGCTGCGGTGGGCGCCGATGCCGAAGTGCGGAATTTGGCCATCCCGATGTACCGAAGGGTGCTCCACCGCGAAGACGGCTCGCTGGGCTATCAAGACTACGGCAAAGAAGGCCAGGCCATTTACAGTGTTTCGAGGGGCGGGCTCAACCGCGCTTTGCTCTCGTTGGCCGAAGCCGAGGCCCGGGTGCGGGTGCATTTTGGACAGCGCTGCGTCGATGCCGATCTCGAGCGCGGCCGCCTGGTGTTTGAAGACGCCGAGACAAGCCGCCTTGAACAACATTTCGATGCGGTGTTTGGGGCCGATGGGGCTTTTTCGGCCCTGCGGTCGGAAATGCTGCGCAGCGATCGGTTCAACTATCAGCAGGAATACATCGAGCACGGCTATAAAGAGTTGTCGATTCCGGCCAAGGCCGAGGGCGGATTTCAGATGGAGCGGGAGGCGCTCCACATTTGGCCCCGGGGTTCGCATATGCTGATCGCCCTACCGAATCCAGATGGGAGCTTTACCTGCACTTTGTTTTTCGCCTTCGAAGGCAAGGACTCTTTTTCTGAATTGGATACGCCGGCCAAGGCCCGCGCTTATTTCGAGCAGCATTTTTCTGATGCGCTCGCCCTTATGCCTGACTTCGATACCGAGTGGGCAGAAAATCCCGTAAGCGCGCTGTGCATCATTCGCTGTTATCCCTGGGTCAAGGGCAAGGTGGCCTTGATTGGAGATGCGGCCCACGCCATCGTTCCTTTTTATGGACAGGGGATGAATGCCGGGTTTGAAGATTGCTACGAACTCGACCGCATTCTTTCTGAGCATACCGATTGGCACGAGGCGCTCGATGCCTATCAGCGCGATCGCAAGCCCAACGGAGATGCGATTGCCGATTTGGCATTGAACAACTTTATTGAAATGCGCGACCGCACGGCAGACCCCCGGTTTTTGCTACAAAAGCGGATCGAAGCCCGCTTCAACGATCGGCATCCAACGCTGTGGACCCCGCTCTATTCGATGGTTACGTTTAGCGAAATGCCCTATTCCGAGGCCTTGAGGCGTGGAAAGATTCAGGAAGAAATCATGGAGTCGGTGATGAATCGATCCGACATCGAAGCCTTGTGGGATTCGCCCGAGGTGGAGGCCGCCATTCTGGAGGCTTGTGTACGGGCCTTTGGGCACGGCTAAGCCGTGTAACGGGACTTTATCCAGAGTCACCGCTATATTTCTGGGGAGAGCGCTTTTTTTAAGCGGAACTGATGGGTTGACGGCCTTTGGCCGAGTCCCGTTCATTCAATGTTTTTCAGTCTTTTTTATCCATTTTCTTGAAGCGCGAGGTATCGCAGTTCTTGGGTGCGACGCGTCGTTGTTGGGACCCCAAGTCGAGCGGTTTTACGGGCCTAGGGGTCAGTTTCCTCTTTGGTTTCTGAAGTGTTGAATTCGTTGATAAAACCGGAATTCTCAGCCAAATGCGATTGAAAGCAGGGGACTCCTTGTGAAGCATTTGCTCCGAAAGGATTTTCTGACTGTCACAATGAAGACAGGTTAACGCAGTCCCCAGAAATTTCCACAGTCAACTGCAAACTGGCAACTGCAAACTGGCAACTGCAAACTATTTTCCCCAATCCCCAGAAATTTCCGCCGTTTCGTTAGCCGATCGAGCGCTTTTGACGGTCGAGAAAATCCTCGATGATGAAATGGATGTTGTTGTTCACCAAGGGCTTGGTGATATAGCCCCGAACGCAACCATAACCGTTCGCCTTTTGCTGGTCGAATTTGGAGATCGAAGAACTCACCACATAGATGTAGCAGTCTTTAGAGCTAAACCGCTCGTGGTATTCGTCCAAGAATTCAAACCCCCCCATGACCGGCATATTGATATCGAGCAAGAGCACGCCGGGAAAGGGAGCGGCGAGGGTATCGCGTTCTTTGAGGTAGCGCATGGCGCTGGATCCGTCCAGTTTAAAGTCCATTTGGACCTTGGGATAGGACCGTTGAACAATGTTCTTCAAAACGAAGTTGATGACCTGGTCGTCGTCGATCACAAGCATTTCCAGTTCCATGGTCTTCCTTTTGTAGGTGGCTTCCTCGGGTCGATACCCGAGGGGGTCTTGGCACTGTCTTCGTTAACTCGCTTGTTTTACCGAGGGGGTGACTCCGTATTTGGCCTTATAACACTTGCCAAAATAGGAAAGACTCTTGAAACCAAGGTGAAACGCGATGTCTTTAATTGGCATATCCGTGTTTTCCAAGAGTTCCTTGGCGCGGACCAATTTGATTTCGTTGATGTACTTGACGGGGGTCATACCCGCCTTTTCCTTGACCAAGGCTTCGAGCCGCGGATAGGTCATATTCATATCGGTGGCCAGATCCGGAATGCTGAAATTTTTGAACCGATACTTCTTGATGATCAAGGAGTCCATCATCGCCAAAACGGGGTCTTTGACCGGAATGGCGGTTTTGAGTTCGAGGTCGATCGAGTAGATCTTGTCGAGATACTCCTGCTTGCGCAATAGGTTGTTGATACGGCTCACCAAAACCTGGGTCCGAATGGGTTTGACCAGATAGTCGTCGGCCCCGAGATCGTACCCTTGAATCAGGTTTTCGTCCTGACCCAAAGCCGTGAGCAGAATGACCGGGATGTTCTTGAGTTCGGCGCTTTCCCGGACCGCTTCGAGGACTTCGTACCCGTTTTTGCGGGGCATCATGATGTCGGAAACGACCAAATCGGGTTTGTACTGTTCCATTTTGTCAATGGCTTCCTGCCCGTCGGCGGCGCCAGCCACTTCAAAGTAATCCGACAACAAAAGCATCATGCTATCGAGCAGATCGGTGTTGTCTTCGGCAATGAGCACTTTTTTCATTTTTTGCGATCCCTCCATAAGTTCTCTATTCCTTGGGCTTTATGAGATCCTTTCCAGCGTATAGGGCAGTTTGACCCGCATTCGGGTACCCTTTCCCTCCTCACTTTCAATAGTAATTTTTCCGCCGTGTAAAACTACAAATTCCTTGACGATGGACAAGGCCACTCCCGCTCCATCGGTGTCCATGGCGTTTTCTGCCCGATAAAAGGGTTCGAAAATCCGGCTGAGGTCTTTTTCGGGAATCCCTCTTCCCGAGTCGGCGACTACCAACTCCACCGAATCTGCTCCGAATTGGGCGCTCAATTGAACCGAGGTTTCTGCTGGAGAATATTTGCAGGCATTGTCGAGCAAATTACTCAAGACATAGGTCATCATGCTCTCGTCGGCCTGAATCGAGCGCTGGGTACCCGAATACGACAGTTCGATGGTTCGGCCTTCGCGCAATTCGCCCGAGGCTGTTTTCAGGTTTTCGAAGAGTTCGGTTAGATCGACCGAGACCGGTCGGAACGGTTCCTTGCCCGCATTGATTTTGCGCAATTGCACCAGATCGGCAATGATGTCGTTGAGGCGTTGAATCTGTTTTTCGATTTTGGCCAACATGGTCATAAACCGCTCGTCGCCTTTGTTTTTAGAGCCCCAGGAACTCAACAAATCGACCTGCATCTGGATCACGGCCAAGGGCGTTTTAAACTCGTGCGAGGCGATGGTAAAGAGGTTCGAGCGCATTTCGCTCAGCTCTTTTTCTTTCGACCAGGCGAGGATCAGATCCTCCATCAAAAACACGCTTTCGGTAATCTCGGTGGTCGTGGTGAGCAAAAACTCGCCCCCGGACATTTGAAGCACCTCAGACAAGGTTGACTTTACCCAAATTTGTTGACCGTCTTTGCGTTCGAGCATTACTTTGACCTCGGCACCGGGTCGGTAGAGCATGCGCCGAAACAAGGACGCATCCATGTCGCGGTGGTAGGTTTCCGATAGAAAGTCGATCAGCTCCCGACCCACCAATTCGGACGGATGAACCCCGAGAATTTTTTTACTCGAAGGGGTCGCGTACAAAATCTTCATCTCCCGATTGTGGATACAAATCAGATCGGAAGTGTTGTTTGCGATGAGTTCGAACAGCGTGTCGTCGATCACAGAGAAAAGGGGGGGCTAACGGGGGGGTTCAAACGAATTGGTACATCTTGGCGAAGTTGATCAAATCCACGACGTTCCGGGCCTGCAACTTGTTGAGCAAGCGCTGCTTGTAGGTGCTCACCGTCTTGTCGCTGATGCCCAATTCTTCGCTGATGTCTTTGTTGGATTTGCCGATCGAGAGCAACTTGAGCACTTCGCTTTCGCGGTTGCTGAGTTTGATTTTGCGCTGTTTTTCGCGGAGCGGCGTGCGAACGGTATAGAGTTCTTCGCGGAAAAACAATCGCCCAGCGTGCACTTCTTTGACCGCTCGAACGACCTCTTTGGGATCGGCGTCTTTGGTCACATAGCCCACTGCACCCAATTTGCGTACCGTGGGGCCGTAGATTTCTTCGCGGTGCATGGAAAGAATGACCACTTTAATGGTGGGGTATTCTTCTTGCATGGTGCGCAAAACCGTTATTCCGTTCATTTTGGGCATGTCGATGTCGAGCAAGACGACGTCGGCAGTCATTCGGCTCAAAACCTGGAGCAGTTCGTCCCCGTCAGCGGCCTCAGCAATCAGGCGAACCTCATCTTCAAATTTGAGGAAGAGGTCCAATCCCTTGCGCACAATGGCGTGGTCGTCTGCAATGATTATGTTGATCATAGAGGGTCTCGTTGAGGTTGGGTTAGGCTGGGCACGAAGTTAAAATTTTTATACGAATTTCTGACAGAAACAGCGAGAAAAGTCTTTCAAGCTATTTCGGATTTTGTGTCGGTATGTATCGCTTGTCCCTTAATTTGGTGCCAATACGACCTTCTAGAAAAAAACAGAGGCTCGTAATCAATCCATATTTCTAGTCGAACAACGATTACCACATAGCCAAGAGCTATGGGAAAAAAAGCAAAAAAGAAATGATCCCATCGACGGTGCCTCGGGCGTGGTTGGAATATGCGATCTATGCGCTCGCGGCGGGGCTGCTTTGGCTGTTGTGGAGAAACCACCGAATTCGCAAGGGGCAGATCAAACTGGCGAACGAAATCGAGAGCCTAATGGAGGCCGAATTGGTCTTGGGCAAATCGCTGGCCTTGTTGGCGCACCACATCAGCGCTCCGTTTCACTATGCCCGTTCCATTTCGGGACTGCTGTGCGAACGATGGGACGAACTCGAAGCCGCCGAGCGGAAATCGACCGTGCACTTGTTGCGCGATCACCTCAACGAGCTCACCGACCAGTTCGATCGGGTGTTGGCTTGGGCCAGGACCAAAACCGCCGGCGAGAGCACCTTAGAACCCGTTTCCATTGCGCAGTTTGCGGAAACCGAGTTGGGGCGACTTAGACCGGCTGCTACCCACAAAGGGGTGCGTTTGGAACTCGCGCTGTTTCGAGACGATAGCGGGGTTTTTGACGCCCAGGCGGTTTCGCTGATCGTGCAGAATTTAATGAGCAATGCGCTCAAATACAGCGATTCAGGTCAAACCATCCGGCTAGAGGTTTCGGGCAAACCCGGCCAGTCGATTCGCTTTGTGGTTCGGGACGAAGCTGGGGGCATTGGGCCCGAAGAGCTCGGTCATTTGTTTTCGGCCCGCAACCATCTGTCCAAAGAGGGCACCGCGCGTGAAAAGGGAAGTGGCATCGGACTTTTGCTCACCCAAGAAGTATTGCTCGGTTTGCGAAGCTCGCTCGTGGCCCAGAGCACGCCGCAAAGTGGAAGCGAATTCAGCTTTGTCGTACCCATCGAACCGAGTCCGGAATCGCGCAAACGGGTATAGGGTTCATTTTATGGGCATTGGCCTTGTTGAGGCGAACGAACAATTCCAAAACCTCGGCTTCTCTTCCGTAGAGCTGGTCTGGGGTCGCTCCGTTTTCCCACTGATGCATGGCGCGTTCGAGTTCGGGATAGGTCGCGCCCAATTGATCTTCGTCGGTGCGGTCGTCGCCCCACAAACCGTCGGTGGGGGCAGCCTGCAGAATCGCAGGGGGGACGCCAATGGCTTCGGCCACGGCCCGGACTTCGGTTTTCAACAAGTCTGCAATCGGACTGAGGTCTACGCCCCCATCTCCATATTTCGTGTAAAAACCGACGCCAAAATCTTCCACTTTGTTGCCGGTTCCGGCGACGAGAAAACGGCGGGTCGAGGCCAAATAGTACAGTGAGGTCATCCGCAATCGGGCGCGGGTATTGGCTTCGGCCAACGATTCGGCCACGCCCCCTGAATGCAGGGATAAAGATTCGATCAACGCATCAAATGGACGGTTCAAATCGACCGTAGCGCACTCGACCAAGGGATACGAGGTCTGGAGCGTTTTTGCCCACTCTTCCGCCCGAAGCACCTGGTTTTGGGGCTGTCGAATGGGCAGGTGGACGAGGAGCACCCCGAGACCGGTGCGCGCCGCTAAGCCCGCCGTAAGCGCAGAGTCGATGCCCCCAGAAAGCCCTACGACAAATCCAGATTGTCCCGCGCGCTCAGCATAGCTGTGCATCCAATCGACGATGTATTCGGCTACCCGAAGGGCTTGAATGTTCGGATCGGAAGGTACCATGTCGATTTCAACAGTGAAGAGCAACGAAAAAGGGGTGGTGCCCCGCTAAGGACCGGGATTCTTTAAAAGATAAACCCGACCGAGAACTGAAGGTTTTGAAGGCGATAGTTGTCTCCGCTTTCAATCAGTTTTTCGTCGTCGCTCAAAGCGTCGTTGAGCGGGAGCATATAATCGATGCCCAACAAAACCGCCGATCGCTCGCTGATGGGATATTCCACGCCCCCTCCAATCAGAAAATTGAACTGCAAATCCGTCATCAAATCGCCGCGGTCGACGTTGTGAAATCGATCTCCGGGAACGGTGGCGTCGGGATACGCATAGCTAAACGTGGTTTTCTCGTTGGTTTTGATCCCAAAAGCCCCACCGAATTTGGCAAAAGGCACGATGTCGCCGGCATCGACCAGCCGCATTTTGAGCGCCAACGGAAACTCGATCAGGCTCATGGTATAGTCTCCTTGCACATTTTTGGGCGTAGCCAAGGTTCCATCGAGCAGCACCATGGACCCCCCTCGCTTCACAATGTTCAAACCCGTGGTGAGGGCATATTGCTCCGAAAAGTGAACATCGGCCATGAGACCGAAACTAAAATTGAAGCGAGAATCGGCATCGAGATCGTCGATGTTGCTCGAAAACCAGCTGAGCGAAGGCAAGACGTGCAAACCGAAGCGAACGGTTTCCTGAGCGCGCGCGGTGGTTGAAAATGCCATTAATCCGCTGACCATCATGCCGAAACCAAGGTGACTCAAACTGTTCATAGACGATTTCGTTTTGTTGATTTTCACGCACCGAAGATAGATCGAAGCCTTTGGACCACCGAGCGATTGATCCGGCATCATCTAACTTTGAGGCCTCTTGAAAACACTTTTGAACCCCTTTGCCCGCATTGGCCCGATAATGTGCGTGGTAGCCATTGTTTCCGGCTGTCAAAGCGATCCTTTGCACATTCCGAACCAGCCGGATCGAACCCCCGTGGTCTGGAAGCGATTCGACCGGGCTTTTTTCGAATCCGACAGCACCCGAATGGGGGTCGAATTGGACCGGCTCCGCCCGGATTTTGGGCCTTTTTTGGAACAGGGCGATCTGGGCTTTTGGCGGCGACAGCGCAAAGACAGTTTGATGAATGCCCTGTCTTCGGCGACCCAAGCCCTAGAGACCCAATGGTCCAAGTCCGAGGCCTCGGTCGATGAGGTGCTTCGTCACTATGCCTACTACTATCCCAAATCCAAAGATTGGACAGTCTACAGCTATGTTTCTCCGCTCGACTACGATTTTCCGCTCTTTACGGCAGACAGTTTGGTGTTTATCGCCCTCGATCAGTACCTGGGGCCCACGTCGCCCTTTTATCGCGGTTTGCCCGCTTATCTCGCTCGTCAGAAACACCCGGAACGCATCGCCCTCGATTTAGCCCTGTCCTTGGCCATGCTGCACAATACCCGAGATCCCCGTCATGCCGATTTGCTCGCCCGAATGGTCTACGAAGGCAAGGCCTTGTGGTTTGCCCATGCACTGAGCCCTGACCTTTCTGAGGCCGAATTGTTGGGTTATACCCCAGAACAATGGCAGTTTTGCATCGAAAACGAGGCAGAGATTTGGCGCTATTTGGTCGAAGAACGGGCGCTGTACAGCAGCGAGCCAGATTGGACGCGCCGTTTGATCGACCCCGCTCCTTTTTCCAAATTCTATCTGTCCTTTGATGCCCAAACCCCCGGCCAAATGGGGCGTTGGGTGGGCTATCGCATGGTGTCTCGGCTTATGGAGCGAAAAGGGGCTCCGGGTCTGGGGGTGCTTATGGCCGACGACGATTCCCGACAACTCCTCAAGAAAGCGAACTACCGCCCATGAAAGCCGAAATCAAACTCGAAGTACAACTCGATGAAAACCGGGTGGCCGAGTCCATTCGCTGGAGCGCTGCCGAAGGCGGGGTCGATCAAGCCGATGCCGGGGCTGTCCTCCTGTCGGTTTGGGATTCGGCCCAAAAAGACACATTGCGAATCGATTTGTGGACCAAGGAGATGCCCATGGACGATATGAAGCGGTTTATTCATCAAACCCTGATGAGTCTGGCGGACACCCTCGAGCGTTCCACTTCTGATGAGGCTCCGGGTCGTGCCCTCCGGACTTTTGCCCGAGAATGGGCCCTTGAACTCGGAATTGCCGGGACGCCCCTAGGATAGCGGAAGCGGTCGAAATCGACCCGACAGCGCCTTGTTCCATCCCGAGATCCACGCCAGCAATTCTTCGCGCCCCACCTTGGCCGTAGCCGAAGTGACGAAATAGTCGGGCAAAGGCTCCCAGGTTTCGCCGAGGACTTTGAGATAGGCTTGCTTGTGGCTGTTGGCTTCGGCCCCGCTCAATTTGTCGAGCTTGGTAAACACGATGGCAAACGGAATTTCTTGTTCGCCCAACCATTCGAGAAATTCGAGGTCGATTTTCTGGGCAGGGTGCCGTAAATCGAGGAGGACGAATAGGGCAACCAGATTTTCGCGACCCGCCAAATAGCTTCGGAGGGTTTCGTTAAAACGGGCGCGTTCCACTTTCGATACCCCGGCATAACCATACCCCGGCAAATCGACCAAATACCAGCTTTCATCGATTAAAAAGTGGTTGATGAGCCGCGTTTTACCCGGTTTACCCGAAGTCTTGGCGAGCTCTTTCCGCCCGCATACATAGTTGATCAGCGAGCTTTTGCCCACATTGGAACGGCCTATAAAGGCATACTCGGGGCGATCGGGCGCCGGGCATTGATCGGCTTCGCTGCTGCTCTTGACAAATTCCGCGCTGCGAACCGCTAGGGGCTTCATACGCGTGGTTCGATGCGGCGACGAATAAAGTCGGCAGTGAGATCGATAAAGGCATCGGGACGCTCCATCATGGCCGCATGACCGCACTGCTCGATCCAATGCAGCTCGGCATCGGGCAATAATTCGAGAAACTTATCGGCCACTGGAGGGGGGGTTACGGTATCGTTCCTTCCCCAAATCAGACAAACGGGCATGGTGATGTGGACCAATTCCGACGACATATTGTGCCGAATGGCCGATTTGGACATCGACAGGGTGCGGATCACTTTGTTGCGGTCGTTGACAATCGAAAAGACCTCGTCCACCAGTTCCTTGGTGGCCACATCCTTGTCGAAGAATACCTCTTGGGTTTTCTTTTTGATGTACTCGTAATCGCCCCTTCTCGGAAACGATTCGCCCATGGCATTTTCGTACAGACCCGAACTTCCCGTCAGCACCATAGCGCGCACCATTTCGGGGTATTTGCGGGCATAAACCAAAGCCACATGACCGCCCAGGGAGTTGCCGATGAGGGTCACCTGACTGAGGTTTAGGTGTTTGAGAAAACGATGGATGTATTTGGACACGTTTTTAATGTTCGTGTTCAAAATCGGCATGGAATAGAGGGGCAGGCTCGGAATGACGACGCGGAACCCCTTGTCTCGAAAGTGATCGAAGACCACCTCGAAATTGCTGAGTCCCCCCATCAAACCGTGCAACAACACCAAAACGGGACCGCTACCCCCATCTACCCATTGAAATTCTCCTTCCTCCCTTTTGTAGTCGATCAACGGCATGCGTCAAAACAATTGAAGCCGTAAAAATAGAACTTGTTGAATTGGGGTCGACAGTCGTTGTAGAAAACCCGAAAAGCGGATGTTTTCCAAAATTTTCAACAGAGTGGGAAGATGTGGGAAAAAGTGGGGACTTTTGCCCTAGTTTTGATGAAACCCTGATTCTGCGTGTCCCCAACGCTCAACATAACTGGAGTGCACGAGTGCAAGGCCGACGCCAAAGGCCGGGTTGCGCTGCCCGCGGCATTGCGCAAACAGCTGGCCCCGGTGCTGAGCGAAGGGTTTGTATTGAAGCGTTCGGTGTTCCAGCCCTGTTTGGAACTCTACCCGATGCAGAGTTGGAACCGCATCATGGCCAAGGTGAACGGATTGAACCGTTTCGTGGCCAAGAACAACGAATTCATTCGACGCTTTTCGGCCGGGGTCAAGTTGATTGAACTCGACGAATCGGGGCGGCTGCTCCTGCCCAAGGACCTCTTGACCTATGCTTCGATGGGCGCGAATGTGGTGATGGCGGCCGCGGTCGACATTCTCGAAATCTGGGACAAAGCGGCCTATGAGAAGGCGGTGGATCCCAGCAGCGGCGATTTTGCGGCCTTGGCCGAGGAAGTGATGGGTTCCCTGCGCTTTGATCAATCCGATCCAGGACATGGGGTATCATGAGGCTGTTTTGTTGAACGAGTCCATCGAAGGACTCGGAATACGCCCAGAGGGGGTTTATGTCGACTGCACTTTTGGGGGTGGGGGTCACAGCCGCGCCATTCTGGAACGCCTCGGTCCTCAAGGTCGATTGTTCGCCTTTGACCAAGATCCGGCCGTGCGCGTCAATGCGATCGACGATCCTCGGTTTACGTGGATTGAACTCAATTTTAGGCATTTGACCAAGGGGCTCCGGCTCCACGGGGTGCGATCGGTCGATGGCATTTTGGCCGATTTGGGCGTTAGCTCGCACCAATTCGATTGGGCCGACCGTGGTTTTTCCCTTCGGGCTGATGGTCCACTCGATATGCGAATGAATCCGGGTTCGCCTCGAACCGCCGCCGATGTGCTGGCCGAAGCCGACGAGTCCGAACTCAAGCGCATTGTCGAAGCCTATGCCGAAATAAAGCCCTCGGGTCGTTTGGTTCGGGCCTTGGTCCAGCGACGGAACACGGCCCCTTTAACCCGCACTTCCGAATTGCTCGAACTCGTAACGCCCTTGGCCCCCCGGGGCAAAGAGCATCAGTTTGCCGCCCGGGTGTTTCAGGCGTTTCGCATTGCCGTCAACGACGAAATGGGGGCGCTTACCGAAATGCTCGAGCAAACCCTCGAATTGCTTCCACCGCGAGGGCGATTGGTGTGCATCGCCTATCACTCGCTCGAAGACCGCCTTGTCAAAACCCTGATACGGGAAGGAAAAGTGGGGGGTGAGGCCGATCGCGACGCCTTCGGAAAGAGGCATATGCGCTATCGGTCCCTGAGCCGAAAGCCCCTTGAACCCAGTTCGGAAGAACAAGAGCGCAACCCGCGCTCCCGCAGTGCCAAGCTCCGGATTGCCGAGCGAATTGAAACATGGATATGAAACCCGAAACCCCAAGCAGTCCCAGTTTGTGGATGGAGTTTCTCCAAGGCTCTGTGCTCGCCAATCCCAAGGTGCGCAAGAACTATCGTTTTGCCTTGTTCCTCGCGCTCTTGGCCGGGTTGAGCATTTTTAGCTCCAACTCGGCCGACCGCAAAGTGGTCCAACTCCAAAAGCTGTCTGAAGAACACAAAGCGGTCAACTCCGCCTTTGTTTCGACCCGCAGCGCTTTGATGCGGCAGAGCCTCGAGCAAAGCATATTGGAGCGGGTAGAGCCTCTGGGACTGCAACGTCCACAGCATCCTCCCATCGCGATCCCAACCCCCAAGCCATGAGCGAGACCCGTACATCGCTGGGGCGGCTCTATTTGCTGGCGGTACCCGTGGTACTGGTGCTGATCGCCATCGGGGTCGCGCTGATTCGCATCCAGTGGTTTGAGGCAGACCATCTCGAGGACCGGGCAGCCTTGGCCGAGGTCCGCCCCATCGACGTTCCCGCCGCCCGCGGAAACATTTTGAGCGCCGATGGAATGCTCCTCGCCACATCGATGCCCACCTATACCGTCCACTTTGACCCGGTGGTGATCGAAAAAGCGCGGTTCGAGAAGGATATCGACGGGCTCTGTCAAAGACTAAACCGCGTCCTGGGCGGTCGAAGCGCACCCCAATGGGAGTCGATCCTCAGAAGGGCGCGGACCGAGGGCCGGAGCTATGTGCCCATTGCACGCGACGTTCCCTACGAAACCTATCACCGTCTCAGCAAGCTCCCCTTGTTCGAGCGCGGAAAGATTGGGGGGGGATTTATTGCGGTCCAGTCGCTACATCGCTTTCAGCCGCTCGGGGGGCAAGCCGCGCGGACCATCGGATTGGCGCGCGAACAAGGCTCGAGCGGGATGGAGCAAGCCTATTCGGAATGGCTTGCCGGGCGCAATGGGAGCCGATTGGCCCAACGCATCGGACTCGACACGTGGAAACCGCTTACCGACTACAACGAGATCGAGCCCGAAGACGGATTCGATGTGGTCTCCACGCTCGACAGCCGCATTCAAGATCTGACCCATACCGCCTTGCTCAGAACCCTCGAGCGCTACGAGGCCGACCACGGTTGCGCCGTGGTGATGGATGTTCAGACCGGGGCCATTCGCGCCATGGCCAATTTGGGGCGCAACGCTGATGGCAAGGGCTATTACGAAGCCCGGAATTATGCGGTTTGGGAGAGCACCGAACCGGGTTCGACCTTCAAATTGGTCAGTTTGATGTCGGCGCTCGAAGATGGACGCGCGGATACCGCGATACAAGTGGAGACGGGAGATGGGGTGTTCGTCGTCCATGGGGCCAAAATCAAGGACAGCAATGTGGAGTACGGCAATGGGGGGTATGGACGGATTTCGCTGGGAAGGGCCTTTGAGCTCAGTTCCAATACGGGCATTGCCAAGGTGTTGTATCAGGCCTACCAAAAAGACCCAGCCAAACTCGTCGATCGGTGGTATGCCCTCGGACTGAACCGACCCCTTGGACTCGATATCGAAGGCGAGGGCCAACCCCGGATACCGCGCCCAGGGCAAACCGGCTGGTCGGGCACGACGCTTCCGTGGATGACTTTTGGTTATGAGCTGAGCTTTACTCCATTGCAGATTTTAACCGTCTATAACGCCATCGCCAACGGAGGGCGCATGGTGAAACCGCGTTTTGTCGAACGCGTAGAACGGGCAGGAGAAACCGTCGAGACCTTTTCGACCGAAGTATTGAATGCCTCGATTTGTTCCGAGAAGACCCGGCAGTCGCTACACGATCTCTTGGTGCGCGTTGTGGAGCGGGGAACCGCAGAGAATATCAAGATCGAAGGCTATCCCCTCGCGGGCAAAACCGGGACCTGCCAATTGAACTACTGGAAGGGTTCCGAAGAACGCGCTTACCAAAGCTCGTTTGTCGGGTACTTCCCCGCCGACCAACCGCGCTATGCCTGCATAGTGGTGGTGCAAAAGCCCAACGCTGCCTTGGGCTATTATGGCTCTACCGTGGCCGCTCCGGTGTTTCGCGAAATCGCGCTCGGAATGCGGCGCTATTTGCCCAGCGAGGCAAAGGAAGCGGCATCTCCCAAGCGTACCCCCCAGCCCAAGATGGATCCCGATCGGGCTCTGGCCCAACTGGATCAATCCATTACACCCCAGATGCGCGGAATGCGGGTCGCTGATGCGCTGGCTTTGCTCGAGAACTCGGGTCATCGGGTGGATCTCGAAGGGAATGGAGCTTCGGTGGCCGCGCAATGGCCCGAATCGGGCAGCCCCCTCCGGCCCCAAACCCGCGTAAAACTGACTACCCGATGAAGTTGCTCCGCGATGTATTGTACCGAGCCGGCTTGCTCGAGATCAAAGGCGATGCGGGCATGGCCATTGCCCGGGTCACTTCCGACACCCGCAAAGTGGGTCCCCAAAGCCTGTTTGTCGCCGTCAAAGGCACTCAAGTTGATGGACACGATTTTGCCGCCGAAGCGGTTCAAAAAGGCGCCATTGCTTTGGTGGTAGAACGCTTCTTGGAGGGCCTTCCGGACGAAGTGGTCCAGGTACAGGTTTCGAGCACGGCTCTGGCCCTCGGCATTTGTGCATCGAACCTCTACGACGAACCCAGTGCCCGTCTTAAAGTAGTAGCGGTGACGGGGACCAACGGCAAGACCACGACGGCCAGTTTGCTCCACGATTTGGCCTTGGGACTGGGCTTGAAGGCCGGTTTGCTCTCGACGGTGGTCAACAAAATCGGCAAACGCGAACTGCCCGCCACGCACACGACCCCCTATCCGGTGGCCTTGCAGGCCCTGCTCGCCAATATGGTGGCCGAAGGGTGCGATTATGTGTTTATGGAAGCCAGCTCCCACGGTTTGGCACAGGGACGGCTGAGCGGGGTGCAGATGGCTGGAGCGGTGTTTACCAATTTGACGCGAGATCACCTCGATTTCCATGGCAGCATGGATCACTACATCGCCTCCAAGAAGTTGCTCTTCGACGGATTGGGGCGAGAGGCCTTTGCATTGGTCAATCTCGACGATCGCCACGGACGCACCATGGTCCAGCACTGCAAAGCACAGATCAAGGGCTATGCACTCCAAACCGAGGCCGATTTCAAAGGCCGCATCCTCGAAAGCGACTTTGAAGGAATGCTCCTCGATTTTGAGGGCGAAGAGTTCTGGACCCGACTGATTGGCACGTTCAACGCCTACAATCTCTTGGCCATCTACGGAACGGCTCGGCTCCTCGAGTTGGCCCCTCCGCATGAACTGCACAGCGCCCTGAGTTTGCTCAAGCCGGTGGCGGGTCGCTTTCAATATGTGCGCACGGCAGATGGCATTACGGGAATTGTGGACTACGCCCATACGCCCGATGCGTTGGAAAACGTGGTGCGGACCATCAAACAGGTGGCCGGAGCGGGAAGACGGCTTATTGCTGTCGTGGGATGCGGGGGCGACCGCGATGCCGGAAAGCGACCCGAAATGGCCCGCATTGGGGCGGAGCATAGCGATCGGCTCATTTTGACCTCCGACAACCCCCGGAGCGAGGACCCCGAGCGCATTCTCGACGATATGGACGCCGGTTTGGATGTGGCTCAGCGCAGCCGCAGGTTGCGCATCGCCGATCGACTCGAAGCCATCCGAACCGCCATAGCCCTCTCGCTGCCCGGGGATGTCATTCTCGTGGCGGGCAAAGGGCACGAAACCTATCAGGAAATCCAAGGGGTCAAGCATCCCTTCGACGATCTCCTCGTGCTCAAATCTCTGTTTCAAAACCGCTGATCCCGATGTTGTACCCCCTATTTCGATGGTTGGACGAGGCCTACGATTTGCCCGGGGCCGGGGTGTTCCAGTATATCACCTTCCGCGCGGCCATGGCCATTTTGTTGTCGTTGGCCATTTCGATGCTGCTCGGAAAGCGCATCATCGGATTGCTGCGAACCATGCAGGTCGGAGAAAGCATTCGCGATTTGGGGCTCGAAGGCCAGAGTCAAAAAGCAGGAACCCCGACCATGGGCGGTCTGCTCATTATCGCCGCTTTGCTCATTCCCACCTTGCTTTTTGCTCGCCTCGACAATCTTTATGTTATACTGCTTATTGTCAGCGCCTTATGGATGGGGTTAATCGGATTTCTCGACGACTACATCAAGGTGTTTAAGAAAGACAAACAGGGTCTGAGAGGGGTTTTTAAAGTTCTCGGACAAGTCGTTTTGGGTTTGGTGGTAGGCGGGGTGTTGTTTTTCCACCCCGAGGTTCAGATCAAGGAGAATCTGCGGCAAAAGGACGATAAGGGTCGCCCTCAATTCAGCGAAGCCCATTCTTCGCTCAAGACGACCATTCCCTTTGTCAAGGACAACGAGCTCGACTATGCCGATGCGCTGCGCTGGATGGGCGATGGCTATCGCTCTTGGGGTTGGTTGGTCTTTATTCCCATCGTGATTTTTATCGTGACCGCGGTGTCGAATGCCGCGAATCTGACCGATGGCATCGATGGACTCGCCACCGGCACCTCGGCCATTATCGGGATTACGCTCATGATTTTGGCTTATGTATCGGGCAGCATTGTGTTTGCCGACTATCTCGACATTATGTACATCCCCAAGGTGGGAGAAACCGTGGTGTTTATGGGCGCATTTGCAGGCGCCTGCATCGGGTTTTTATGGTACAACACCTATCCTGCCCAGGTCTTTATGGGCGATACGGGAAGTCTGTCGCTCGGGGGCATCATCGCCGTATTCGCGGTCATTGTGCGCAAAGAACTCCTCATCCCATTGCTCTGCGGCATTTTTCTCGTCGAGAACCTCAGCGTGGTGCTCCAGGTGAGCTACTTCAAATACACCAAAAAGAAGTTCGGAGAAGGTCGGCGGATTTTCAAGATGTCGCCCTTGCACCATCACTACCAGAAGCTCGGGATGCACGAAAGCAAAATCGTAACCCGGTTTTGGATCGTGGGCATTCTGCTCGCCATTTCGACCATCATCACCCTCAAACTCCGCTGATCGATGCAACCGGAGCGCATAGCGGTGTTGGGGGCCGGAGAAAGCGGGTTGGGCGCAGCCTTGCTCGGGCGCGCGCTCGGGATGGAGGTACTCGTTTCCGATGCCGGACGCATCAAGAGCGAAACCAAGACCGAACTGCTCGAGCGCGGAATTCAGTTTGAAGAGGGGGGGCATACGCTGAGTCGGTTGATCGAATACCCTTGGGTGATCAAGAGCCCTGGTATTCCGGAAAAGGCGGAGGTGGTGCAGGCGCTGCGCAAGGCCGGGGTGCTCCTGATGGGCGAAATCGAATTTGCCTCGCGGTTTACCCAAGGACAGATTTTGGCCATCACAGGGAGCAACGGCAAGACCACAACCACCCTACTCCTCCACCACATGCTGCGCAAAGCGGGCTTGGACGCGGCCTTGGGCGGCAATGTGGGTACCAGTATGGGGCGGCTGCGCTCCGAGCGCGATTATCCGTATTGGGTGCTAGAAGTGAGCAGTTTCCAGCTCGACGACGCGCTTTTGTTCCGACCGAACATCGCGGTGCTGACCAACATTACGCCCGATCACCTCGATCGCTACAACTACCAATTCGAGCGCTATCAGGCCTCCAAAATGCGGATTGCGCTCAACCAGACCCCAGACGACGTCTTCATTTTTTGCCTCGACGACCCCGGCACCCAAGAGGCCCTGACCATCCACCCGGTGCGTTCCCGTCAGCAGGGATTCAGTCTGTTCGAACAACCCGACGCTCAGGCCTTTGGCCAAGGACCCATTCAAATTAAAACCGAAAATTCCGATCCCATGAACCTGTTTGAACTCGCGCTTCAAGGCAAGCACAACGCCTACAATTCGATGGCTGCCGCTCTCGCTGCCAGAGCCCTAGGGGTGCGAGACGAAACCATCCGCGCCTCGTTGGCCGACTTCGAGAACATCGAACACCGCCTCGAATCGGTGTTGCAGATCGGTGGGGTGTCTTTTATCAACGATTCCAAAGCCACCAATGTCAATAGTACTTGGTACGCGCTCGACAGCATGACCCAACCCACCCTGTGGATTGCGGGCGGGGTCGACAAGGGCAACGACTACGACCCTTTGCTGCCGTTGGTCAAAGAGAAGGTCAAAGCGCTGATTTGCCTCGGTGTCGACAACCAAAAACTGATCGATACGTTCAAGGACTGCTGCGAGTTTATCGTCGAAACCACGAGCATGGAGGCGGCGGTTCGGGCGGCCTATGGACTGGCCAAAAAAGGCGACGCAGTGTTGCTCTCGCCTGCCTGCGCGAGTTTCGATTTGTTCGAAAACTACGAGGATCGCGGTCAGCAGTTCAAAGAACAAGTGCGCAAAATCTAAAGCGGGGTGTTGGGCAAACTCATCAAAGGAGACAAGGCGGTCTGGGCCCTGAGTGTGGCCCTGGCCATGCTTTCGTTCTTGGCGTTCTACAGCGCGTCGAGCAATCTCGCTCAGCGCTCGGCCGACGGCAATACCCTCCTCTTTTTGGGCAAGCATGCCATCCACTTAACGATGGGTTTTGCCTTGATTTATTTGGCCCACGGCATCCCCTACCGCTATTACGCCAACTTGAGCCTGATTGCCTTGCCCTTTGTCGCCGGATTGCTGATCTACACGCTAATTCAAGGTCAGACCATCGGCAACGCCAACGCGAGTCGCTGGATTCGGCTCCCGTTTGGGATGAGTTTTCAAACCTCGGCCCTGGCTTCGTTGGTGTTGCTGATTTATATGGCGCGCTATTTGGCCATCAACGCCGAGCGCAAGCCGAGCTTTAAAGAGAGTTTTGTTCCCTTGCTCCTGCCATTGCTCTTGGTGTGCGGTCTGATTTTGCCCGCCAACCTGTCTACCGCAGCCATGCTGTTTGCGCTGGCCCTCGCACTGTTGTTTGTAGGGCGCTATCCGCTCAAAAACATCGCCATTTTGCTCGGAATCGGATTCCTCGGGCTGGCCTCGTTTGTCGGTTTGGTCAAACTGGTTCCAGGCATCAGCAACCGCGTTCAGACGTGGGAAGCCCGAATAGAGCGCTATATGGATGGAGATCAGGCCGAAGGCTATCAAGAAGTCAAAGCGCGGCTGGCCATCGCCGAAGGGGGGCTGTTTGGAAAAGGCGCGGGCAAGAGCACCCAAAAGTATTTTTTGCCCCAGAGTTCATCCGATTTTATCTACGCGGTCATCGTCGAAGAATATGGCCTGGTCGGCGGCTTCACGGTGCTCCTGCTCTACCTCTGGCTCTTTATTCGCTTTTTGCGGATTGCCACCAAAGCCGAGACCCTATTCGGAACCTTGCTCACTGTGGGGTGCGGTTCGTTGTTGATCCTTCAAGCCTTGGTCAATATGGGGGTCGCAACCACCCTGCTCCCCGTAACCGGACAAACCCTGCCGCTCATTTCGGCCGGAGGTTCTTCGATTTGGATGAGTTGTTTGGCCATTGGTATGGTGCTGAGTGTAAGCCGGAGCAATCAAGGCGAAGAAGCCCCGGTCGACTTGGAAATGGCGCTCGAATCAGGTTTTGAAACCCCTGCCCATGTCGCGCACTGAACCCCGTATCGTCATTAGCGGAGGCGGCACGGGCGGGCATATTTTCCCTGCCTTGGCCATCGCCGACGAGGTGCGCCGGCGCGTACCGAGCGCCTTGATTCACTTTGTCGGAGCCCAAGGGCGCATGGAGATGGAGCGGGTGCCCAAGGCGGGCTATCCCATAACGGGTCTCGACATCCGGGGGTTCGATCGATCGGCCTGGCACCGGAATCTAGGTTTGCCGTTTCGAATGCTCAAGAGCGGGATTCAATCGGTCCGACTGCTGTTGTCGTTTAAGCCCGATGTAGTGATTGGCACCGGGGGCTATGCCAGTGGACCCGTGCTGGCCGCGGCTGCTTGGCTGGGATATCGCTGTTTGATTCAGGAACAAAATTCGCTGCCCGGACTCACCAATCGGTGGTTGGGTCGCAAGGTCGATCGCGTATGTGTGGCCTATCCGGGACTCGAGCGCTATTTCCCCGCATCCAAACTGCGTTGGCTGGGCAATCCGATCCGCGAAGACTTGTTGCGTCCGCTCGACCGCACAACTGCCTTGACCCATTTTGGTCTGGAACCAGACCGTCCTTGTTTGCTCGTTTTGGGAGGCAGTTTGGGCGCCCGTTCCATCAATCGGGCCGTAGAAGCCGGTCTCGATACCTGGTTGGCATCGGGTCTGCAGGTTATCTGGCAGACCGGAAAGAGCTATTTCGGACCGCTTCAGGAGCGCATAACCCCCCGAAAAGGACTGTGGATGCAGGCCTTTGTCGACGATATGGCCTCGGCCTATGCCGCCGCCGACGGGGTGCTCTCTCGGGCCGGAGCCACGACGCTTTCGGAGTTGGCCGCGCTCGGCAAGCCTTCGATTTTGGTGCCCTCGCCCAATGTGGCCGAAGACCATCAGACCCACAACGCCCGTGCATTGAGCGAACGCGATGCCGCGGTATTAATTCCCGAATCAGAAATCGAAGCCCGTTTGACCCCGACGGTGCTCGATTGGATTCAAGATCGGGACCTCCGAAATCGCATGGGCCACAACGCCCGGGAATGGGGGCGGCCATTGGCTACGCAGCATATTGTTGACGAGGTTTTTACGTTGATTTCGCCCGCATGAAAACGACTGCGCACACCGTTTTTATGCTCGGCATTGGAGGGGTGGGGATGTCGGCCTTGGCGCGGCACTACCTCGATTCAGGTTGCACGGTAGGGGGCTACGACCGTCAACCCAACGATTTTACCGAGGTGCTCGAATCGCTCGGTGCCCGATTGCTTTTCGATGATCGAGTCGATTCCCTTGACGCCTTGTTTGCGAACCCCGAGGCATGTCTGGTTGTCTATACCCCCGCCGTGCCTCGAGACACCGCGCTTTTTCAGTGGTTTGTGGAGCGCGGCCATCGAATGCTCAAGCGCTCGGAGGCCTTGGCCGAAATCGTGGCGGACTATGATGTACTCGCGGTGGCCGGTACGCATGGAAAGACCACGACCTCGAGTTTGCTCGCCCACGTTTTGACCCAAGCGGGGGCCGATCCCACCGTTTTTCTCGGGGGTTGGTCTTTGGACCTTAAGGGCAACTACCGCAAGGGCCAATCGCAGTGGTGCGTGGTCGAAGCCGACGAATTCGACCGCAGTTTTTTACGACTGCATCCGCGGCATGCGGTTGTAACCAGCATGGAACCCGATCACCTCGACATCTACGGAGACGCTGCGCAGTTCGAAGCGGGTTTCAAGGCCTTTGCCGATCAGGTCCAGGGGTTTTTGTACGCAAAAGCGGGTCTTCCGCTCAAGGGCCAAACGTATGGGCTCGGGGTAGAGGCCGACTATCGGGCCGATTATTCGGTTGAACAAGGAGGCTATCGGTTTTCGCTTGCTGGACCGGATCTCGCCTTCGAAACCCGGATTGTCTATCCCGGGGTCCACAATCTCGAAAATGCCGTGGCCGCGAGTGTATTGGCCCATTCAGCGGGGCTGAGCGCCGCGCAAATCAGCGCGGGGTTGTCGAGTTTTCGCGGGGTCCGTCGGCGTTTTGAATACGCGCTGCGCCGTCCCGATCGGGTGCTGATCGACGACTATGCCCACCATCCGGGCGAATTGAAAGTGCTGATCGATTCGGTCCGCGAGCTGCATCCCGATCAACCGCTTTGGCTGGTGTTTCAGCCGCATCTGTATACCCGAACCCGCGATTTTGCCGAGGGCTTCCGCGAACAACTCGCCCGGGCCGATGTCTTGCTTTTGCTTCCGATTTATCCCGCCCGAGAGCGACCGATTCCCGGGGTAGACAGCGCCTTGTTGCTCGATCCCAGTCGAAAGGGGCATCAGTTTTTGGCGAGCCCAGAGCAGGCGGTGGCACAGATCGAGCAGGCCCAACCCGGTTTGGTGGTGGTGGCCGGAGCCGGATCCATCGATCGTTGGGTTGAACCGATTCAAAAAGTGCTGCAATGAACCTCCGAAACCGACTTCAACGGCTCGCGTCCTGGGGCTGCGCCTTGGGTTTTCCGGCGGCGCTGGTGGCCTTTCAAAGGCCGACTCCAGAATGCGTGCCGCATGCCGAACACAGCGCAGTCGAGGTCGAACTCCGCGGAGATATGCGCTTTCTTACTGAGGATGAGGTGAAAAGCATCGTTCGTCGAAGCGCGGCCAAGGATAAAACAATTAACATCAAGCTGTTGGAAGAACAGCTCAAGCTTCAAAACGGGGTGCTTGGGGCCGAGGTATTTTCGAGTTTGGGTAAAGTGCTGTACATCCGCATCGATCAGCGGGTTCCGTTGCTCAGGCTCTTTGAAAATGGAAACAGTCGCTATTTGGACGCCGAAGGCCAATCGATTCAACCCACCCCGCATTTCAGTGCCCGTGTACCCGTCTTGTACGGAGACCTCCGGACGCCCGCAGAGCGCACCGCCGAAAGCGATCTCCGCCTCGCTCAGGTCTTTCAGTCCATTGCTGCCGACAGCGTTCTGGGCCGGCTCATCGATGGGGGGCGTTATCGCGAAGGAGAGCTCTGGCTCTTTTCGACGTTTGGAGGCGAATTGCGGCTCGGTTCCACCGATGATTATGAACGCAAACTGAACAAATACAAGCGTTTCTATTTGAGCTATCCCAACGCGGACACCCAACAACACCTTACCCGCCTCGACTTGCGCTTTCAAGGGCAAATCGTGGCCCGAACGACAACCCACCCATGACAACGAACCCCATTGCAGTAGGCCTCGACATTGGAACGACCAAAATCGTCGCCATGGTGGGCCGCCGCAACGAATATGGCAAACTCGAAATCCTCGCGCTTGGCAAGGCCCGTTCGCTGGGGGTCCACCGAGGGGTGGTGACCAATATTGTCCAGACGATCGACTCGATCAAAACGGCGGTTTCTGAGGCTGAAGAACTCAGCGGCTACCAGATTCAAAGTGTTACGGTGGGCATTGCGGGTCAACACATTCGCAGCCTGCAACACTCGGACTACATCACGCGCAAACAAAGCGACGAAGTGATCGACGAGAGCGACATCGAATCGCTGGTCGAGAATGTGCACAAGTTGGTGATGATGCCCGGAGAGGAAATCATCCACGTCTTGCCCCAGGAATTCAAAATTGACGGGCAAAGCGAAATCCGCGAACCGAAAGGGATGTACGGTGGACGGCTCGAAGCCAATTTCCACATCGTGGTCGGGCAGGTTTCGTCGATTCGCAACATCGGTCGCTGTGTCAAGAGCGCGGGACTCGAAGTGGCCGACATCACCCTCGAACCATTGGCGAGTGCCGAAGCCGTTTTGAGTCAAGAGGAAAAAGAAGCCGGCGTCGTCTTGGTCGACATTGGAGGCGGAACCACCGATGTGGCGATTTTCAAAGACGGCATCATCCGGCACACCGCGGTTATTCCGTTTGGTGGCAATGTGATTACCGACGACATCAAAGAAGGGTGTTCGATTATCGAAAAGCAGGCAGAACTGCTTAAGATCAAGTTTGGATCGGCCTGGCCCGGCGAAAACAAAGAGAATGAAATTGTCTCGATTCCGGGTTTGCGGGGTCGGGAACCCAAGGAGATCTCGCTGAAAAACCTCTCGCGCATCATCCACGCTCGGGTGGTCGAAATCATCGAGCAGGTGCATTCCGAAATCAAGGCCTACGGACACCAGGAGCAGCGCAAAAAGCTCATTGCAGGCATCGTGCTCACGGGGGGCGGGGCCCAGCTCAAGCACATCAAGCAACTCGTGGAATACGTTACCGGAATGGATACGCGCATCGGGCTGCCGAACGAGCACATTGCCAACAACGGAGACGACGAGTTGAGCAGCCCTCAATATGCCACCGCCGTAGGGCTGGTGATGAAAGGGCTCGAATACGCGCATTTGCGGGGCCCCGGGGTCATTGATCCGACCCAAACGGCCCAGTCCGAGCCCGAACCCGAGCCCGAAGCCCCGGCACCGATCTCGCCCACAGTGGAAACAGAAGCCGATCCGGCCGAAACCGATCCCCATCCTGCCAAGAGGAACTTCCTCGAAAGCTGGGTAGACAAGTTCAAGAACTTTCTCGACACCGACCTCTAAAACCAACCCTTCAGCCCGTTCCTATGGATCTTCAATTCGATTTACCCAAAAATCAATCGTCTGTCATCAAGGTGATTGGCGTGGGTGGTGGTGGCAGCAATGCCGTCAATCATATGTTCCACCAAGGCATTAAGGGGGTGGATTTTATGGTGTGCAATACCGATGCCCAGGCCCTGCAGGCCAGTCCTGTGCCGAACAAAGTCCAGCTGGGTCTCGGCATCACCGAAGGACTGGGGGCCGGCGCCAATCCCGAAGTCGGAGAACAAGCAGCGCGCGAAAGCCTAACCGATATCGTCTCGATCCTCGAAAAAAACACCCGGATGGTGTTTATCACTGCGGGGATGGGCGGTGGCACGGGAACCGGAGCGGCACCGATTATTGCCCAAGCGGCTCGATCGCTCGGCATTTTGACCGTTGGTATTGTGACGAGCCCCTTCAGTTTTGAAGGCAGCATTCGGTTGCGGCAAGCGCAAGAAGGGATCGATCGGCTGCGCGCGCAGGTTGATTCGCTTATTGTGATCAACAACAACAAGTTGCGCGAGATCTATGGCAACCTCGGCTTTAAGGCCGGTTTTGCCAAAGCCGACGAAGTGCTGGCCACGGCCGCTCGCGGCATTGCCGAGGTCATTACGCACCACTTTACGACCAACATCGACTTGAAAGACGTGCGCACGGTGTTGGCCGACAGCGGTACGGCGGTGATGGGGTCGGCTCAGGCGACAGGCGAGGACCGGGCGGCCCGCGTGATTCGCGATGCGCTCGACTCGCCCCTGCTCAACGACAATTTGATCGTTGGAGCGCGCAATGTGCTGTTGCTCATTGTTTCAGGCACGAGCGAAATCACCTTCGACGAAATTGGTGAAATCAGCGAACATATTCAAAACCAGAGCGGAAGCGATGCCAACATCATTTTGGGTATCGGCGAAGACGAAGCCTTGGGCGAGGCCATTGGGGTCACCATTATCGCCACGGGTTTTCCGGTCGACCGTCAGTTGAATACGCTGCGCCGGGCCGAACCCGCCCGGATCGTGATTCCGCTCGAGGGCGAGCCTATCCCGGTCCCCAGCCCGATTCAGAGCCTTGTTCAACCCGTCGAGGTTCCGTCTGCCGGTTTTGAAACGATCCCCGACACCCAGCCCAATCTGGCTTTTACCCCCCTTTCCGACACGGTTCAAGAAGATGTGACCGCTGCGGAGCCCGTTCGGATTTTTGCCTTAGAAGAAGAGCCCGAAACGGTTCCAACAGCAGCAGTCGAACCGGTGAACTCCCTTGTGGCCCAGGACTCCGAAGCCAATTGGGAAGCGCCTTTTGAAGCGGAACAGGAGGTTTGCGCAGAGCCGATTTTCGCGCAAACGCCCTTGGCCGAGATCGAGACCACCGCAGAGGCGTCTGTTTTGAATCCCGTCGAATCCTCGGTCGAACAACCCGTCAGCTTTACGTTTACGATCCGAGATTTTGGGCAAAACGATCTGTCGGGCTTGGAAGCAGCGGTGGACGATGTCGACGAGGCAGAGACCGCAGAGACCTTGGAGTCGGAATTCGCCTCGACTTCGACGGTGGCCGAGATCGATTGGTTTGAGCAACCTTTTTCGGAATCCACCCCCGAAGTAACAGAACAAGCCGGTGCGGAAATACCGATTTCCGAAGCATCAACCCCGATAGAGACGCCCCAACGCAGGGTCTACGAACTCGAGGATCTGCTGGCATTTGAGGAGCAAATGGGGTTGCGAAAGCCCGCACCGGCCGGAAGCGAAACCACTACAGCTACTTTAAGCGATCCAGAACTGGGTTTTGAACTCCGTCAACGGCCTGTCGAGGCCAAAGCCGAGGAGGCGATTGCACCGGAGTTCGAACCAGAAACCGCCGAAGACGCTCCCTTTGCCGCGTTCGATCGCCCCATCGCCCAAAGCTTGCACCACAAGACCGAAGAGCGCAAGGCGCGTTTGCAGCACTACAACTATCGCTTTACCAAGTCGAAAACCCAGGACTTGTTCGGTAGCGAAGTACCTGCCTATCAGCGCCTCGGCATTCAACTCGACAACGAGCCGGTTTCCAAGACCCCGGTATTGGGTCAATTGGGGGTTTCCGGAGAGGAAGGCAAGGGCGAACTGCGCTCGAACAACCGTTTTTTACACGACAACGTCGATTGAACCCCCTATTTGCCATGGGCTTAGAAGAACGCATCAACCAAGACATCAAAGAGGCCATGAAGGCCCGTGAGCAAGCCGTGCTCGAGGCATTGAGGTCTATCAAGAGCGCGGTGCTGCTCGCCAAGACCGAGAAGGGGGCCTCGGAGGTCCTCGATGCCGATGCGGAATTGAAGCTCTTGCAGCGCTTGCACAAACAGCGCAAGGAGGCCGCAGAGATCTACGCCACCCAAAATCGCCCCGATTTGGAATCGGTGGAGCGTTTTCAGGCGGACGTGATTGGCCGCTATCTGCCCGAACCCCTGAGCGCCGAAGCGGTAGAACAGGCGCTGAGACAGATCATTACGGACCAAGGTTTCGGCGGAGCAGCCGATTTGGGCAAGTTGATGGGGCTGGCGAGCAAGGCGTTGGCGGGGCAGGCGGATGGAAAGACGCTTTCCGAAACGGCCCGGAGGTTGCTGTCTTAAGTAGTCACTGGGTATTTCTGGGAAGTGATGTTTTTCGGGCAATTCAAGATTCAAACTTTTCTTCGTGTAAAGCGTACAAATGAAAGTTTGAACTAGAGGCCAACGAGATGTATCTGGGTCTTCGGGACGAAGCCTTCCGGCTACGCCGATGAGCATTCAAAGTTGCCCTGCGCTGTTCATTCCCTCTCTACGACTCTAGTGTGCACTCCGCTCCCGCGGTGGGCTTCTTTCTTTGCTGCTCCAAAGAAAGAAGGAAAGAAACGAGCTTTTTTTAAGCGGAACTTATGGGTTGACGGCCTTCGGCCGAGGTCCTGTCACAATCACTGCAGCAATGTTTTCTAGGTACACTTTTCTTGAAACCCAAAGTATCGCAGTTGAACAGGGTTTTAGTGGCAGGGCGCGACTCGGTCTCGCTGTCCTAGGGTTTTCTCAATCAACAGACATAGGGTCAACAGGACTTTCGCGCCTGGGGGTCCTTCTCCTTGTTGGTTTCTGAAGTGTTGCTTTCGTCGCTAAAATCTGAAGTCTCGGCGAAATACGATAGTTATCAGCGGTCTACTTATGAAGCACCCGCTCCGAATGTATTTTCTTTTTATAACAATGAAGTCACTGAATAGCAGTCCCCAGAAATTTCTGCTATTCCTTTCCTAAACCTTATTCGAACGTCACTTGAAAGAGCACGCTTCGCGTCTCGAGGCGTTCGATGATTTCGGAATAGAGGGTGCCGTCGTCTACATTCAGATTGGCCTGACCGAAAGTGGCTTTGACTTGGGGCGACATTTTGAAGAATTCGAAATAGATGTCCATCCCGAAGCCGAGTTCGTACCCAAAATCTCGGCTTTTAATCTTGAAGATTTCGGGGTCGCGGACGTCTTCGTTCGAGGCCAGATCAAGGGCGTATTTAACCCCGCCCAGTAGGTAAAAGCGATAGTTGTTGATGCGGTCCGACTTGAATTTGACTTCGAGCGGGAGTTCGATAAAGGCCGATTCAATTTCGCGAATCACGAAGGCCCGGCGGTTGGTGAGCGAGTCTTCAATTTCGAAATTCAAAGTCCGGCTGGTCGTCGCAAAGGCTGGGATAAAGCGCAAATTGAGGTTTTCGTTAAACGCCACATCGGAGACAATCCCGATGTTGAACCCTGAATTGACGGTGCTGAACACGCGGAATACCTCGGGGTAGTTTACCAAATCCTTGGTGCGGATATGAAAATCCATGTAGTTGATTCCCAGAGTAAAACCAAAGTGCAGGGGTTTGCGGTCGTACTTGGGTTGGTTTTGGAGCTTCTTGCGCTGCGCTTCCGCACTGTGCACACAGAGCAGTCCTACGATCAACCAGCCCACAAATCGCATTCCCATCCCTGCAAAGAACGCGGGAACAGGGCGCTTATTTCCGGGCGGTATACAAGCTTGCGATGCCAAAAGTGAGGGGAAGATCGGGGGCGGATTGGAGGCCGCAAAGGTCTAAGATTCGATTGAATTCCGCACCGTAGGGAAAGGCATTCACCGATTCCGGCAGATAGGCATAGGCCGAACCGTCTCCAGACAGGGCTTTGCCGAGCCGAGGGAGGATGGCCGTCGAATAGAAGCGATAGAGCTCTTTGAACGGACTGTTCTGAGGCTGAGAGAATTCCAACACCATCAACAGCCCACCCGGTTTGAGTACCCGGGTCATTTCGCGCAGACCGACTTCGAGATTTTGAAAATTCCGAACCCCAAACGAAGCGGTGACCACATCGAAGCGGTTGTCTTCGAAGGGCAGGGCTTCGCTGTCGCCATACAAGAGCTCGATTCGGTCGTCCAACTGGGCCTTGCCGATTTTGGTACGCCCGATTTCGAGCATTCCGTTCGAAATATCGACCCCCGTAACCTGGGCTCCGGTGGTCTTGGCCAATGCGAGCGCTAGATCGGCGGTACCCGTTGCCACGTCCAGAATCTGGGTGGGTTTTTCAAGCGCCGCTATACGAACCAGCTTTTTGCGCCATCCTACATCAATGCCGAGCGAAAGGATGCGGTTGAGCGCGTCGTAGCGACCCGCGATCCCATCGAACATATCCGCCACTTGCTCTTTTTTGCTGTCGCTGCGGTCTTTGTAGGGTTTGATGGTGTTCATGGAATCTCAACAACGTATCACACAAAATAGTTGCGCAAGTTAACGCCTGATGGAGTGTTCGTTGGCCGTTATGGCATGATAGAAGACATCAAAAAGCTCATGATCTCCATTCCAAGAGTTCTAAAGCTGAAATTGATATGCTTGTCTCATTAATTCAATGGTGTAGTTCAAATACTCCGCAGAATGAAGCCATATCCGATAGTCTCCATTTCCCCAATGCCCTTTATCGCTGAGGTCTTCGGTAAGGCTTAATGGATCTTTCAGATTTCCCTTCTTTAAGTTCAATACCACCCCAATCCCTTTGTTATAAATAATAAAATCCACAAATTTTTGATTGTGTTTAAAACCAATGGTCAATTTTGTACAATTCTGTTCTATGTCGTTTCCAAATTGGAGGACCGCTTCTTTGAGTAAAAAGTATAATTCGATGACGTGAGCTGGACGATTTTTACTTTTATTGAGATGATAGTTCTCGTCATAGAGTACGATTTCATTTGAAACCTGTTGAACTATGCTGTCATTTGAATTTGCACCCAGAGTGGCGTTGATATTCTCTTTAGAATGGATATGAACTTTATTCAAACCGATTAAATCGTTTTGATAGCGATTAATTTCCCAAAGTTCAAAGGGGATGTTTTTGAAGTTAATCGAATTTCTTTGATATTCCGAAAATTGAGGTGAAATAAAAATAACGCGAGATTGACTCCAATCTATTTCGTCTCTTTTAATAGTTTTTTTCAATGATTCATTGTATTCAAGAATAAAATCTGCTTTGTTATTGAGAAGCAGAGAAAGATAGGTATAACCTTGATCAATGACTGAATAATTCGTTCCCTTTTTATATTCGATAATGACAAATGAGTTTTTCTCATTATCAAAACAAAGACTGTCTAGACGGAAATTTTGGATGCTGAATTCAGACTTGACCAATTCTAAACCAAATAGAATGGTGACATTTTTTTCGATAGTTATTTGTATTTCTTTTTCATATTGATATGGAAATAGCCCAATGGGTCGGAGTTCTTGTTCAGTATGTTGAAAAAGTTTCATCGGTTATTTTATGTTAAAACTGAAAATTCTGATTTCGCACAGTGTCTGTGGACCCGAGTTGGATGCTGGTGGCCAACAGTTGGTTCTCGTCATCCCAATCTCCCGCAAAAAAAACAAACTCTAACCTATCCCAACCAACTGTACACTGAAAACTCCAAACTGAAAACTGTGCACTGAAAACTGAGCACTGTGCACTGAAAACTGCGAACTGAGAACTGAAAACTGCGAACTGAAAACTCCAAACTGAAAACTTCCCCACAGTAGCCCCGCCGCGAATCGAACGCGGATCTAAAGTTTAGGAAACTTCTATTCTATCCGTTGAACTACGGGGCCGGGGCAAATACAACTGTGACCTCGAAGGGAATCGAACCCCTATCTAGAGAACCGGAATCTCTCGTTCTATCCGTTGAACTACGAGGCCTTTCAAAAAGCGGACGGCAAATTTCGGGAAAAAATTGCCTCGTCAGGGCTTTTCCCGATCAAATCCGAAAACAAACGACTCAGCCAATGGCCGAACCGGGCCCGGCCCCGCCGTCGCCCTCGAGCAAATGCAATCGCCCCGAGGCATCTTCGGCAAAGAGCAACATGCCCTGAGACTCGATGCCCTTGATGGTGCGGGGGGCCAAATTGGCGAGCACCGTCACCGATTTCCCGACGAGGTGCTCGGGTTCAAAGTGCTGCGCAATGCCCGATACCACGGTGCGCCGCTCGTAGCCCAAATCGACCTCGAGCCGGAGCAATTTGTCGGTTTTGGGCACCCGTTCGGCCGAAAGCACCCGGCCGACCCTCAAATCCATCTTGCCGAAATCGTCGAACGAAATCGGGGGTTTGGGCGCGGCAAATGACGTAGCCTCCTCCTGAGAAATGGATTGGGACGCTGCCGATGCGGCCTCAATTTCGGCTTTGCGCCGTTCGAGCTTGGCTTTTTGCGCCTCGATCGCAGCGTCGTCGATTTTTTGAAAGAGCAATCCCGGGTCGTCGATACGGACGCCGCCAACTTCCTTCCGAGCCCGGTTCGCAACAGCCGTCCAGTTCCACGATTCGAGCCCCCACGCCTTGCGCAAACGCGCTGCGGCAAAGGGCAGAAAGGGAGCAGACCACTGGGCGAGGGCCGCCGCAATCACGGCTCCCACCCCCAACACCTCAGCGGCGCGGGCTGGATCGGTTTTGATTTGTTTCCAAGGCTCTTCTTCGGCCAGGTATTTGTTCCCCGCCCGCGCCAAGTCCATCAAAACCCCGAGGGCTTCGCGAAACCGATACTGTTCGATCGAAAGCCCGATTTGGACCCCGGCCGCTTCCAACCCACCGAACAAAGCGTTGTCCCGTTCGGTCGGATTGACCGGCAAGTCGGGCACCACCCCATCGAAATTGGCCCGAATCAGGACCGATACCCGGTTGACAAAATTCCCGAAAACGGCCACCAACTCGTTGTTGTTGCGCGCTTGGAAATCCTTCCACGTAAAGTCGTTGTCTTTCGACTCGGGGGCAGAGGCGCACAAAGTGTAGCGCAGAGCGTCTTGTTGATCGGGAAATTCTACGAGGTATTCATGCAACCAAACTGCCCAATTGCGCGAAGTCGAAATCTTATCTCCCTCGAGGTTCAAAAACTCGTTGGCCGGTACTTGATCGGGTACGATATAGTCGCCATGCTCCATCAGCATACCCGGAAAAATGATGCAGTGGAATACGATATTGTCTTTTCCAATAAAATGGACCAATCGCGTTTCAGGGTCTTTCCACCAGCGCTCCCAATCGTTTGGAAACAGACGCCGCGTGGCCGAAATGTATCCGATGGGCGCATCGAACCAGACGTACAACACCTTGCCCTCGGCTCCGGGCAGGGGCACGGGCACCCCCCAGTCCATATCGCGGGTCATCGAACGGGCTTGGAGTCCATCTCCGCTGTCGAGCCACGAACGGCATTGCCCCAACACCGTTGGCTTCCAACCCACTCGAGATTCGATGTACGACCGAATTTTCGGCGCCATGGCATCGAGGGGCAAATACCAATTCAACGTAGGGCGCAGTTCGGGCGTGGCTCCGCTCAAAGCGCTTTTCGGGCTTATTAAGTCACTGGGGCTCAAACTACTCCCGCAATTTTCGCACTGGTCGCCATAGGCGCGTTCAAACGAACACACCGGACAGGTTCCGGTGATATAGCGATCGGCCAAAAACTGCTGGGCTTCCGGATCGAAATACTGCTCGGATGTTTTCTCGATAAATCCGCCCTTGTCGTAAAGCGTCTTAAAAAAGGACTGGGCGGTCTCCTCGTGCAGCGGATCGGTAGTGCGTCCGTATATGTCGAAGTCAATGCCAAAGGCCTCGAACGAATCGCGCATTTGGGCGTGGTAGCGGTCCACGACCTGACGTGGCTCGATGCCTTCTTTGCGCGCTTTGATGGTGATGGCAACGCCGTGTTCGTCAGAACCGCATACAAAAGCCACTTCTTCGCCCTTGGAACGGAGATAGCGGACGTAGATATCGGCCGGCAAATAACAGCCCGCCAAATGCCCAATGTGCAGAGGACCATTGGCATAGGGCAAGGCGGCTGTAACGAGCTGGCGTTTGAAACGGTTCGAGTTCATGGGCGGCAACAAGGGTCGTATAATTGGGCAAAGGTAACCGCGCTATGACGCCTGCTGTGCACTGCCCCGAGTCCTTACAAACGGGAGATACCCTTGGTTTTGTCGCCACCGCCCGCTTTTTGCCTTTGCCCGAACTCGAGTCGGCCAAAGCCCAAGTCGAAGCACTCGATTTTTCGGTTCGGGTGCACCCCCTGTGCAGTCGGCCCTTTCATCAATTTGGGGGCGGAGATGCCGAACGCGCCGAGGCGTTCAATGAGATGGTCCGGGATCCCGAAATCAAGGCGCTGTTTGTGGTGCGCGGGGGGTATGGGACCGTGCGCATGATCGATCGGATCGATTTTGACGCCTTGGCCCAGCGCCCCATTTGGATTTGCGGCTACAGCGATGTTACGGCGCTCCACGCCGCGATTCAAACTCGGCTGGGTCTGATGAGTCTCCACAGCGCCATGCCGGTGGGCTTTTCATCTTTGAATGCGGGGGTTTTGGAGCAGACTTTTGCGGTACTGCAAGGCGAGCGCCCTGCCCAGAGATTTCCCGCTACACCCTGGGATTCCGCCGGAACGGCCCGAGGGCGTTTGCTCGGGGGCAATTTGAGCGTGTTGCTGTCGGTCTTGGGCAGCCGGGATTTTCCCGACTTGACCGAAGCCGTTTTGTTAATCGAGGATGTTGACGAATACCTCTACCACCTCGATCGGATGATGCGCACCTTGCTCAGGGCAGGCGTCTTGCACCAGGTCAAGGCAGTGTTGATCGGGGGATTGACCCAGATGAAAGACCACGAAATACCGTTCGGATGGGGGGCGGAAGCCTTGGTCCGCGAGGTGCTCATGCCTTTGGGTATCCCCTTTGCCTTCGACTATCCCTCGGGACATCGCTCAGAGAATCGGCCTATGGTCTTGGGGGCCAGGGTCGAATTGGAGGTCAGCCCCGAAGGCAATTGCTTGCGCTATGTTGACTGATCAGCGCCATTTATTGGGTCAACGGGGCGAAGAAGCAGCCGAGCGCTATCTGAGCGATCTCGGCTATGCGATCCTAGAGCGCAATTGGAGACACGGACATTGGGAAATCGATTTGATTGCGCGCGATGGCGACTGGTTGGTCTTTGTCGAGGTCAAAACGCGCAGCAGCCGTTTCCGGCTGGAAGATGCGCTGGGTCCGCTCAAGCAACGAGCCCTGGTCGAAGCCGCCGAGGTCTATGCCGATCAGATTTGTTTTGAGGGGCACATCCGCTTCGATTTAATCGCCCTGGTCGCGGGTCCGAAAGAAGAACTCCTCCACCTCCCACATGCTTTTTTGCCCGAGCCGGGGTTCTAAACGGTTTTATGCCTCAAAATGAGTACTTTTGCAGGCTGTTTTAACATCATCGAGATTCATGGCCAAGCGGGCTTCAGGCGGAGGAAAACGCAACGACAAAAAACCGGGACGCAGTGCCGGACAGGGCTCCGGACGAACCCCCGGAAAGAAAGCGGGCAGCGGCTCGTCTGAGGGCGGCAGTGGGTTTAAGTCTTCGGGGCCTCGCAGTCCTGGGCGCCCCGGGCGCCCCAGCGGAGCGGGTTCTTCGTCCAATCGAACGGGTCCGGGTGCCGAAGGAAGCGGATCCAAGCCCCGCACCAGCGGTCCGGGTCGTGACGACAACCGCTCGGGAAGTTTCGGTTCCAAGCCTCCCCGTCCGGGCGGTCCGGGCCGAGACGAGAACCGCAGCGGCGATTTCAATTCCAAGCCCCGCACCAGCGGTCCGGGTCGGGACGACAACCGCTCGGGAAGTTTCGGTTCCAAGCCTCCCCGTTCGGGGGGTCCGGGTCGAGACGAGAACCGCTCGGGCAACTTTCGCTCCAAGCCTTATTCGCCCCGCCCTGGTCAAGACGACAACCGCAGCGGCGATTTCAACGCCAAGCCCCGTTCGGGAGGTCCGGGTCGAGACGAGAACCGCTCGGGGAACTTTCGCTCCAAGCCTTATTCGCCCCGCCCCGGTCAAGACGACAACCGCAGCGGCGATTTCAACACCCGGCCTCGTTCTACAGGTCCAAGTCGAGACGAGAACCGCTCTCCGGATTCCCGTACTCGCCCCGATTCTGCCCGGGGAGGGAATCAAGGCGCTCGCCCCGCGCGCTTTAAGCCCAAACAAGACGGTCCGCGATCCAACGATTCCGGAAATCAGCGCCCCGATTCCGCCAGGGGTCCTCGCACCGAGCGTACTGAAGAACGCGGTACCCGCTCGGAAGGGGCCAAAAGCCGTCCCTTTGATGCGCTGAACAAGG
>Ga0247844_1000475_pt1 | contig 86004 bp, 59 predicted proteins | sample LaCtaG_FD_192421 | JGI IMG/M metagenome (GOLD analysis project Ga0247844, IMG submission 192421) | Freshwater microbial communities from meromictic Lake La Cruz, Castile-La Mancha, Spain - LaCruzMarch201714.5m_1 | ecosystem: Environmental > Aquatic > Freshwater > Lake | place: Spain: Castile-La... | reverse complement strand
CGACGGCGGTAAGGCATCCCCACTGGTTCGGACGGCCGATGCCGCTGGTTTACTCTCACTTTGAGAGAATTCTAAGTTATGATTTTCTTGGAATTTTTACATCGCACAAATCTAAAGGCCGATGCGGACGTTTTAGGGGTTTATGCCAGAGCATGTGACGAAAACCACCCTGTGGTCTGCTATGATGAAGCACCCAAACAGTTAGTAAGTGAAGTACGTATGCCGTATATGGATGAAAAAGGAGTGAAATATGAGGATTCTGAATACCAGCGAGAGGGGGCAGCAGAAATTGTAATGATGGTTGAACCTTTGGGTAAGCGAAGAGAAACACGGGTACAAGATGACCACAAAGGAGATACTTGGGCTGAAAATAGGGCTTATATCGCAGAAGAAATGTACTCTAAGGCAACTAAAATTACTGTGTTCATGGACACTCTTAGCTCTCACCGAAAATACAATTTATACAATGTTTTTGAACCACAAAGAGCAAGGGCAATACTAAATAAGATTGAATTTGTTTATACCCCAAAACATGGCTCGTGCGGCTTAACATTGCAGAATGTGAACTCAGCGTTTTGTCAAGGCAAGCCTTAAAAGGGCGTTGCCCAACCAAGGAAGCACTCGAAAAACAAGTCAATCAGTGGGCAAATGACAGAAATAATACTCAAAAAGGTGTTGATTGGCAATTCAAAAACTCTGATGCAAGAATCAAACTCAAAAGACTTTACCCGACTATATTAAATTGAAAAACTAATTAGTATCTGATGCTTTTCTAATTGTTTTGATAAACTAAAAGCATGGAATTTTGTTGAACAGGATACAATAACCATGATTTAAATAGTGTTAATAATAGTGGCTGCTCTTTGTTGATAAGAGCAATCATATAGACAAGTTTTTTGATAGCCTGCCTGAGCTATCTGTTGACGTGAAGTTTCATTCTTTATATAGAACTTAATCTTATCAACAAACTCTTCCGAGTTAGAAAAGTACGCAGCTTCTTTATCAGGCAAAAATATAGATTGAGCTTCCTCACTTGCTTCATGAAGCATAAATCCTCCTGCTCCAGGAATTTCAAAAGTACGCATATTGGTGGAGTTTTTGTTCTGTAAACGTAGCAAATTTATGTTAATTCTTGATTGCCCAATTGTTTTTAAGAAGTTATTTCCATTTTGCGCACCATGAACATGAACATTAACATTGAAATTGCTTGTGTTCCATTTAGCCCCAAATATATCTATGTTGATGTCGGGAGCAGAACGAACCATCGCAGCAGCATATAATTTCAACTGAACTTTTCTCTCTTTGTCACCATTCCCAATGAATGATACATCGTATTTAAAACCTTCTGGTGAAACTATTGGATAAATAAGTCTCGAATCTTTGGCAAAAGGTAAATGAACAGCTTTTTTTGCCCCTGAATTTAAAATATTTTGCAATCCTGCTTCAGACCAAAAAAAAAAGGTGTCACAGAAAGGGATTATCTCCCTGCAACTATTAGGCGATACACGTTTATTGAATGGAGAGTCAGGATTGAAACATAAAATCTTGAGGTGTGTGAATTGAGATTTTATGTCCTTTATAGATTCTGCGTCTATAAAGCTGCCCTTCAGGATAAAAATGGCATCGAAGGATGATAAATTTGCTTGTTTTCTCAGTAAATTACCAGTTTGCTTTTGAAGAATAGATTTCACAAAAGATAACTTGCCACTCAATTTTTGGATAAGAGCAGGATATGTAGGAGAAAGGAATAGTTCGGTTTTACAGCCGTTTGAAATAAAACCATCCACAAAACTTTTGTGGATGGCGGTGGGGTCCTGAGATTTTTCACTCACTACAAGTATCTTTTTCGCCATAATTAGTCAAGATAATTTATGTTGTTAGGATTCAATATCCTGAAATTGTAACACAAAGTTACATATTTTTTAAAAAAAACCTGGTTTTTGTATGCTGAAATAAGTTTCAAACGTTGGTGGGTAGCCAACCACCTTAGTTTTTCTCTTTTACAGAACCTTTGGCATCAACCCATTCGGTTCGACTGTCATTCCTATTCTATTTTCTGAATCATACGAACTTATGTTAGGAGTTTGAGGCTGGTTTTTAGCGATAAAGACATAGCCAAAATCATTCAAGGATTTTGGTAAAGCTCTCGTCGGGTCTGTTCCATTAAGTCTAACAAGCACAGGCGCGTATCCTCCCCATTGAGCATAGTGGGCGATACCGGCGTATAAGTTAAGCCTGGGTTGCGTTTTACTCAACCGAAAAAACATGATTTTTTGGTGTAAATAGTAATTGTCGGCCACTTCGCCTTTGCCAAACCATCCCTTTGCCAAAGTAGCCTGATATGCCATAAAACAAATAAATTGGGTATTTGCATTATAGTAATCAGGATGCAAATATTTTATCCACTATTAGAGTATGTTTTGGATAAGATAAAATTAAGAATCTGTTGTATCTTGGAGTTACCAAGCTCCCAAGATTATGAAAGAATCGTTTCATGAGTTAACAGACTGTCAGTGGCAAATTATTGAAAAAATAATTAACGACCAGCGGCAACGCTGGCCTCCATACGAACTATGGTCAATGGTATTGTATCTATCAATCGCCCAGGGGCACAATGGCGTGAACTGGATAGTAAATACCCGCCTTGGCAAAGTGTATATTATCATTTTGGCCAGTTCAAAATACGAGGTATTTGGGAAGAGTTGCTCGGGAGTTTGGCCGTCAAAGAACGAGTTGGCCAGAAAAGAGAAGAGATGCCAAGTCGGCTAGCTATTGATAGTCATTCGATTAAAATTAGGCAATTCATTGAAGAGGAAACGGGTGTTGAGGGCAATACAACGTATCAACGGGCGCAAACGCAGCATAGCTGTAGATCGGTTAGGATTACCTTGGTCGTTGGCTGTGACAGCGGCCAATACCTCTGATAATGAGGCGGGGCACTTGGTGGTAGCTTGCCTTTCAGGCAAGCTACCACGTCTGAAAGTCATTGCTGCAGATCACGGTTACAAACCGGGCCGCTGGAGCGGTAAGTTTCGTTGAGTATGTGCAAGAGAAGGGATGGCAAGTCGAGATTGCACAAAAGCTGGAAAGTGCTCAGGGGTTTGTCCCCGAGAAAAACCGCTGGATGCTCGAACGCAGCTTTGGATGGCTTAATTTTCGGCCACCTTGGTATCCAAAAGAATGTAATGAATCTTGAACACACAAGGCATCGAAAAGCTACGAATGCTTTTACGCATTCATTGGCGGCTATATGGGCCTATTCTTTTTACCAAAGAAAACCTAAAGTCAGTATATCAGCACCATTGGAATTGAGGCCCTATTGCCCCCCAATGGCTGCATAGATATTGAAAAATTCACGTTAAATGTAGATTCCCGCCTTTCTTCTCATAAAATAGTACCTTTACCACCCCCGTTTAGAATATTTCTAAAAATTTTCTTTTAATTTTTTTGCCAAAATCATATCAATAAAGGCGATTTGAATAAAAGCAGCCGAAGATTCCTCGATTTTTTCATACTCTTTGCTCAAACGCCTAAAGAACGGGGTCGCCCGTGCGATTCAACCAAGCGAATGATCTCTCTACCTGCCAACGACCACTTTGGGGAATGAATCCCTTACTGCTTTCGGGCCGCGTCGGCAGTCCGATTTTGGGAGCCCCCCATCTTCCAATTGTACAAATCTACGCACTGCTCAAAATGCCTGGCCTGCACGAATTAATTGGAGCCTACCTGAGGCTTTTTCTAACTGCCAAAGTAGCTCAATTTCTTCTTTGCCATCGTGGACATTGGCGGCCGAAACATGAATAACTATTGGTAAGCCAAGTGTATCAACTGCCAAATGTCTTTTACGTCCGTTAATATATTTATTGCCGCACGGGCGGCCCCGCATCTATACCTGTTTCAAAACTGATGAATGAACCCTTCCTGATACTTTGCCTTATAGAAATGGCGGAAGGCTTAGGAAGTCTATTGTTTCTAATGCGTTGTTTTTCAACCAAATAGGATATTATTTTATATGCCCTCTTTCTTCCATTTTGAGAAATAGTACGGGACTGGCCTGCCAGTACACCGCCTTCCACGAAGGGTGTTTTTTATCCAGATTGCGCCCGCATCGGCGGTCCGAATTGGCAACCTGTTCTGTTGAGTTTAAAAATGGCATTGACAACCGCTCGTAGATTATGTTTTCGTTTACGACCATTATCAACGAATTTTTTTATAATATCCCAATGCAAATTAATCAGTTCGGTAAACTGTACTCGATTAAATTTGAGCTTAACTACTACCATAACAACTTATCTTTTGACAACCACAAGTTATGACTCATTCCCGCTTTTTTACAATTTTAACATTTTAGCAATTTCCCCGACTTTAATTTTTAGACATATTCTATATATTGCATTTATTACTTGAATTCAGGAAATAATTTCGTCAAAAAATAGTGACAAATAAAATAGTTTGTCTTAATTTTATGACAAAAATGAGATATGCTTACACACGAAAAAGTAGTTTCTTTTTTAAAACAAAATCCGGCGCTGTCTCTGTCTGTTTTGGAAAAAGAAGCACAATTGCCCAGTAGTACTTTATCAAAATCCTTAACCGGTGACCGTCAACTGAATTCTAAACACTTGGCAGGTTTGTATCCAATTCTGGTCAAATACGGATTTAATGAATTTACCAATCCCCGAGCAAAAATAATTTCGGTCGTAAATCACAAAGGGGGCGTTGGTAAAACCACAACGACGCTTAATTTGGGAAAAGCGCTGTCGAAGTTAGGATACCGAGTGTTGTTGATTGATATGGATTCACAGGGGAATCTTTCCCAATCCTTGGGCCATGATAACCCCGAAAAGCAAGTGGTACAATCGCTGCTGAAAGGGGAACAACTGCCTATTTGCCACATAGCCGAGAATTATGATTTAGCTCCCAGCGATTTGGAACTCGCTTACGCTGATTTAGAATTGGTGCAGGCTGTGGGCGGAGTCAATCAACTCAAAAATGCAATTGCACCCATTCGCGGTCAGTACGATTATATTTTTATTGATTGCCCACCTGCTTTAAATATCTTCACCAACTCGGCCTTGGTAGCCTCTACCGGCTGTTTAGTGACCCTCCAGCCCGAAGCGTCTGCCTTGAAAGGCGTCAATAACTTATTTGACCGAATTACTCAGGTAAGGGATAGAATCAACTACGAATTAGCAATAGAAGGCATTGTGTTGACGATGGTGGACTCCCGTCTTAAAGTCCACCGGGATATGATAGACTACATCAAAGGTTCTTTATCTAATTTTAAAATTTTTAGTACTATTATCCGACAAAACGTTGCTATCAAGGAATCTCAAATTGCGCAGCAGGATATTTTTGAATACGCAGCAGAGTCCAACGGGGCCCAGGATTATTTTAAATTAGCTACAGAACTTTCCAGTTACTAAAATAGATACCCAATGAAAAAATACCAAATAAATCTCGTAGAAAAAAAGATAATTAAAGATCAGGGCCTGTTGCAATTTGAAGAAATCAAAAAGCAGATTCTTATCTTACCCGAATTGGAGGAACTTATCCCGCCATTGCTTACCGATGAACTCCAACAGCTGGAGCAAAATATTATTCGAGAGGGTTGTCGTGAGGCATTATTGGTTTGGCAAACTACGGAAGAAACGATTTATCCTGAAAAAAAAGACACCAATACGGTGTATGTTCTTATCGATGGACACAACCGTTACAGTATATGTACGAAGCACGGAATTGACTTCAAAATTCATTTGGTCGATTTTAAGAATTTATACGATGCGAGGCAATACATGGTTGATAATCAGTTAGGTAGAAGAAATTTAACGCCCGAACAAGTTTCTTATTTAAGGGGAATGAAGTACTTAACGGAGAAAAAAGAAAAAGGAAAATATGAGCGACTGGATCATAAAGGACAAAATGTCCTATATGGTAGCGAAACCAGCGAAATTAACCCAACGACAGAAGGAAATGAGCATAAGGGACAAACTATCCTTTACGGTACTGAAATGGTTTCTACTTCCGAAAAATTGGGGAAACGTTTCAATGTAAGTGAGAAAACAATCAAGCGCGATGCGGAATTTGCCTCGGGTTTGGAGAAGCTGGACTCAGCCCTGAAATTGGAAATTTTATCGGGACAAATAAAGGTAAGTAAAACCCTTATTCAGCAGGTTGGCAAAACAGATGTAACTGACTTACCGCTAACTACGGTTGATCAAATTGAACAGGCAATCAAAGAGCCGATTGAGACTAAAAAAGTAATTGTCAAGCCGATAGAGGAAGTACAGGAAGTACAGAAGGAAGTACTGATTCGACAATTGGCAGAGTTAACCAAGGAACTCCAACAAACGGGCGCAGTGAGTATTTGCGATGAAATAATACTCTGTGCTTCAAAAATTAAGAAAATTAAAAAATAACGGTCGTAATCTTATAGCGGTGAATGAAGAGCTGAAAATTGAATTTCCATGGAAAAACTCAGTGAGGAAGGAAAGCATAATTGGGACTATTACAAAGCGCAGATTGATTTGGTTGAATTTGCACAATGAAAAGGGGATGCCATCAATCCTAAAAAAACGTCATCGTTGTTTTTCTGAATCAAAATACCAGTTATCAAGGCTATTTCAATCCCGTAGATTTAAAAGACAAAGGTAGTATCTTGAATTTAATAGAAGCCAACAAAACTGGAGAAATGCACTGGGAACCTTAGATGGATCCTTAAATGAAACTCGAACTTTTTAGGAAATTAGGTCAAAAAAAAGGGTCTAAAGGCATAGAGAGAGAAAGAATTAATATTTTGGACGGGACCGCCCATGCGGCTGCCAACCTTCAAACACTAACTAATATCTCCCTATGCTGACGGAAATATACTACGAAGTGGAGCGAGTTTAACCGCATCGGCAGTCCGAAAACAACACTTGGAAAAAAATGTAGTTTATGCCGCAACCATAGATCGGTACTCCAAACGCCGATTGGGTTGTATGAATATGAGCGAAATCATGACTATCCTTATCTATTACCGCAGCGGCTGAATGTTGTTAGATTCACACTGTAAATGCAGTTATTTTGTAGCTACAAAATAACTGTACATTTTCTTTTTAAATTTACCCCATGGAAAAAAGACCAAATCCCAAACAAATCCGCATCAACCCAGACCTATACGAAAAGGTTTAGTTGAGGCAAAAAAAGCGGGTCCCAAATTTTCAGATCCTGCCGCGTGGGCGGTGCCATCTAATCCCACTTGGGCTAATGCGCGCATTGTAGTATCATTAAAATTAACCAAAGCTACTATGTCCTGGCACAAGTTTTAGTTCAACATGAAAAAATTCTTGATGACTATTTGCGTAAACAAGACATTTTGCTCAATATTGCATTCGCGACTTGGTTCCCCTTTCAATGTTTCGCAACGTCGAGGTAGAAGACAATTTAGTACATAGAATTAAGCAAATTCTCTGCCATTATTTTTATAATCAATTTTAACACATTTTTTGATCAATGATACCTTTTAGTAAAACTTTTTTAAAACGAGGTCTATTTTTAGGCTTCATCTGTACTATGATGCTCAGAACTGGTTTTGGGCAGGGCATTAACTTTTTGGAAGGAGGATTTTATTCTGTAGCTGACGCTGCCAAGAGAGCTAATAAAACATTATTTGTCGAAGTTTATTTGACAGGTTGCCCTCATTGCGCTGCTTTGGCTCCTATATTGGAAGACAAAAAAGTCGGCGATTATTTTAATACTCATTTTGTTAGCTATAAGGTTGAAGCCAATTCGGTTGATTCTAAATTGTTACAACAACAAAAAGGTATTACCTACGTGGAGTTTCCCCTCTTTTTCTTCTTCGACCCTAACTCCGGGCAACTAATTCATCAAGCGGCACCAAGTGAAAAACCCAATCGAGCTGAGGCTATTGAAGAAGTAATTAAGCACGGGAAGGATGCTGCCGACCCTAGCCAGCGTACAAGTGCCTATGCAGGTCGTTTTGCAAAGGGAGATAGAGATTTAGGTTTTTTGATTAACTATGGTAAATATGCAAAGGCTACAAAAGATCTTGATAAACTATGGCTCATCAATCAGGAGATGGGTAAACTAATTGTTTTGCCGAGCGACTTACAAAGCCCAGTCTGTTTTTATATCATTCAACGCTTAATCAATGATTTTAGTAATCCGATAGCAGCGTATTTTTTTAATAATCTACCTAAATATCGTGCAAAGTTTCCGGCAAAAGATATCAAAGAAGCCGGAGAGAGTATATTGTATTATACAATGTACGGAAAAAGAGCCAACGAAATTACAGCTTCTGAAATAGTTGAAGTACGTAAGGCATTTATAAAATTGGGCATTACTCCTGAAATTGCCGGAAGCCGTACTATTTTAAAAGAATTAGAGGCCTATTTTAGAGCCAAAGCCACAGTGAAGGCAACAGCACGCTTGAATGAGTATCGTCGTAGTGCACCCATGGTTATCACAGATTATGCTTACTTAGTGAGATATTTTAATGAGAAGGCAACTGACAATTCATATATACCCTCACTACTGACCTGGGTGAGTGATGGGCTCAAACTGGCAAAACCTACTGAGCGAAACTCGAAAGAAGTAGCCGAGCTATATGTGGAACAGTCTAAGGCTCTAATGAGGATAGGTAAAAAAGAGGAAGCTAAGAAAGCAGCACAGATAGCACTTACTACCGCAAAAGCTGCAAAAATAGAGGTAAAGCCGTATATAGATGAATTAGCACGCATCAACAAATAGGGCTTTCTGTATCATTAAAAAAAACTTAAAATAGATATTCGGTTTTTTTTGTTTTAGTAGAGACTTATCGTATTTTTGTGAGTCGTATTATTACGCAACTTCCCAAACCTCAATTTATGTTAAACAAACTAACTATTAGAAGCCTATAAATACAAGAAGTCTTTTATGACTCGGTAATGCTGAAACGAGCGGGAGTGTTCGATAAGCCAAGTTAAAAAAACATCCTCCCCAAGGGGTGAGTAGAACATAATTTATAAACAACGTCTTCTGTTGGGGAAGAAGACCGAAAACAAATCCAAATGAAACCAATCAAAATTTTACTTTCGCTTTTTGCGGCTGTATTGGTGACAGCAAGCGCTTGGGGGCAGGGGGCATTGAAAACTCCTACCAACCCTACCGGCGTGCAGTGTGGAGGAGGCCTTGTAGCGGTCACTACCATTACGCCTGATACTCTTACGGGCTTTGCCGCAGGCTGTGCCACAGTTGCTATTTTTGCGGATGTTGTTGACCTAAGCGGAAACGTTGTTAGCACAACTGACACTGCAGGTATAACAAGTGTAACGGCAGGTAGTTTGGGTAGTCCCGATGCACCTACTGCGGCACTGTATTACCCAGCGAACCCGGGTAGCAATTTGTTTATTCGCTATCGTTCAGCAGCAGCTTCGGGTGGTTGCTCTTACTCTATTTTAAGTGCAGGTCCTGGTTTCAGCGTAGGAGCATCGGTTGTAGCTCCAAGTGCACCGGTATTGTCTGCCACAAATGTATGTAATGGTACTCAAATCACAGCAGCTGCTTCAACCTGCCCAGCAGGAACTACATTAAAACTCTATAGTGCAGCTACTGGAGGTTCAGCACTTGTGCTGCCGGCAACGACAACTACAGGTATAGTAACGACAACTTTAGGTACATTTACCGTTTATGCTGCGTGTGCACAAAATGCACCAGGTATTTGTGAAACTCCAACACGTGTACCATTAACTTACACAGTTGTAGCACCTCCTGCTACTCCAACTGCTGCTTTCACTTTGAGTAAGACTAGATTGTGTGCAAGTGAGGTAGCATCAACGACGATTACCATTCTTGCGCACAACTGTGGAGTAGGTGAGCAACCATTTGTTTCAACAGATTCGACTGGTACAACCAATGTTTTAGGTTTGGCGGGTGTTTCTTTTCCAGCAGCGGCAAAAGATACTACTATATACTATAGTTTCTGTAAGAATCCGGTAATAGGAAGTTGTATTTCAAGCAAAGCTACAGCAACAACTACAATAGTGGTTACTCCTAACCCGATTGCTCCTTTTTCGGTGTCGTTGAGTAAAACCAGTGCATGTCTTTCATCCATAGGTACATTGGCTGTTATTGGTACCTGTTCAGGAATTGGCGAAACAATGGCAGTATATAAATCCGCATCCGCCACTGATACAAGTAAAGTTGCTTATGGTGTAGCATCGGGGTCACTTACACTGACTATTCCTTCTGGTGATCTGCCTACTGTAAGTGGTACTACTCCTTATTATGTACAGTGTATATCACCATCGCCGGCAAACTGTTCAAGTACCCGTGTATTGGCAGGTACGTTTACAGTATTACCTGATATTGCAGCACCAAGCGGGCTAATATTGTCTACCCAAGAAGCATGTATAGGTGCTACCATCACAGCAAATGCTTCAACCTGCCCAGCAGGAACTACGTTGAAACTCTATACTGCAGATCTTCCTGGTGGAGTTCAAGTTACTCTGCCGATAACGGTTGCCGGTACAGTTGGAGATGTAATTGACCTTTATGCTGTGTGTGTACAAACGGCAGCACCTGGTTGCGAAACCTCTACTCGTAGAAAAGTAACTTATGTAATTGTAGCCCTTCCAAGTGCTCCAGCAGTAGGTCATACTTTGAGTGCGACTCAATTGTGTTATGCTCAGGCACCATCAACGATGCTTACCATTACTGCGCATAGCTGTTTAGTAAGTGAGCAACCATTTGTTTCAACATCTCCTACTGGTGTACCTGAATTAGGTTTGGCGGGTGCTGCTTTTGCCGCACCATCGATAATAGGTACTACTACTTACAATTCTTTCTGTAAGAAGACTTCAGGAACAGCTTGTAACAGTGTAGCTGGACCTACGGTAACGGTAACGGTTAATCCTACCCCGATTGCTCCTTTTGGTGTGTCATTGAGTAGAAGCAGTGCAACGTGTCCTACAAGCGCAGCAGTACTTCCTCCATTGGAGCTTACTGCTACCTGTACAGGTGTAGGCGAAACAATAGAAATATACGCAGCGGCCACTGGTGGTACACCACTTGCCATAGCTGCAGGACCACCCAGTATTCCAACTACACTGACTATTCCACCAGTGCCTACAGTGCCTACTGCAACTACTACTTATTATGTACTGTGTTCATCTGCTACACCTGTTTGTGTAAGTAGCCGTGTACCGATTACGTATACAGTAGGACCTGATATTGCTGCACCAAGTGGATCGATATTGTCGGCCACAACAGTATGTCAAGGTCAGTCAATTACTGGGGTTTCTACGGCTTGTCCAGTAGGGACAACTTTGAAATTCTATGATGCAGCTACAGCTGGTACAGTTGTTACTACTCTGGCGACGGGTACTGCAGGTCCAGTTGACGTTTGGGCAGTGTGTGATGCAGGAGCCGGTTGCGAAACCTTTGTTCGTACAAAAGCAACTTATACAGTTGTGGCACGTCCAGCAACTCCATTAGCTTTCACTTTGAGTGCGACTAACGTGTGTTTTGCTCAGGCAGCCTCAACGACGCTTACCATTACTGCGCACAACTGTGCAGTAAGTGAGGTACCATTTGTTTCAACATCTACTACTGGTTCACCTGAATTAGGTTTGGCGGGTGCTTCTTTTGCCGCACCAACGGCAATAGGCACTACTACTTATTCTTCTTTCTGTAAGAATACAATAACAGGTTGTAACAGTGCAGGCACTTCTGGACCTACGGTAGCGGTTAATCCTACCCCGATTGCTCCTTTTGGGGTGTCATTGAGTAAAATCAGCGCACCATGTCCTTCAAACTTGGGTACATTGAGTGTTACTGCTACGTGTTCAGGTATAGGCGAAACAATGGAAGTATACACAGCCGCTACTGGTGGTACAGCAGTTAACATAGCTGGAGCAGCGACGGGTGGTCCAACTACCGTGTCTATTACATCAGTGCCTTCTGTAACTACTACTTATTATGTACAGTGTACATCTGCTTCACCTGTTTGTGCAAGTAGCCGGGTATTGGTAGGTACGTTTACAGTAGGAGCTGATATTGCTGCACCAAGTGCACCGATCTTGTCGGCCACAACGGTATGTCAAGGTGCGTCAATTACTGCGGTTTCGGCAGCTTGTGCGTCAGGGACAACTTTGAAACTCTATTCTGCAAATACAGGCACAGATATAAGTACTCTGCCGACTACTACTGTAGGTACAATTGACGTTTACGCTGTGTGTGTTGCAACAGGTGGTTGCGAAACCGCTGCTCGTACACCAGTAAGTTATACAGTTCAATCACGTCCAGTAGCTCCAGCAGCTCATACTTTGAGTGCGACTGCCTTGTGTGCTGCTCAGACAGGAGCAACGACGCTTACCATTACTGCGCATAACTGTTCGGTAAGTGAGCAACCATTTGTTTCAACATCGGCGAGTGGTGTACCTGAATTAGGTTTGGCGGGTGCTTCTTTTGCCGCACCATCGGTTACTACTGCTTATTTTTCTTTCTGTAAGAATATTGCATCAAGTTGTATCAACAGTTTAGGTACAACTGGAACTACGGTAACGGTTAATCCTACCCCGATTGCTCCTTTTGGGGTGTCATTGAGCAAAAGCAGCGCACCATGTCCTTCAAACTTAGGTACATTGAGTGTTACTGCTACGTGTTCAGGTGTAGGCGAAACAATGGAAGTATACACAGTTGCTACTGGTGGTACAGCAGTTGACATAGCTGCCGCATCGGCGGGTGGTCCAACTACCGTGTCTATTACAACAGTGCCTTCTGTAACTACTACTTATTATGTACAGTGTACATCTGCTGGGGCTGTTTGTCCAAGTAGCCGTGTATTGGTAGGTACGTTTACAGTAGGAGCTGATATTGCTGCACCAGGTGCACCGATATTGTCTGCCACAACGGTATGTCAAGGTGCGTCAATATCTGCGGTTTCGGCTGCTTGTCCAGCAGGGACAACTTTGAAACTCTATTCTGCACCTTCAGGCACAGCTACAAGTGCTCTGCCGACAACTACTGTAGGTACAATTGATGTTTATGCTGTGTGTGATCAAGGAGCCGGTTGCGAAACCTCAACTCGTAAAATAGTAAGTTACACAGTTGTAGCACGTCCAGCTTCTCCAAGTCCTTTTACTTTGAGTAAGACGGCCTTGTGTGCTGCTCAGACAGCCTCAACGGCGCTTACCATTACTGCCCATACCTGTCCAGTAAGTGAGCAACCATTTGTTTCAACATCTGCGAGTGGTGTACCTGCATTAGGTTTGGCGGGTGCTTCTTTTGCCGCACCAACGGTTACTACTGAGTATTATTCTTTCTGTAAGAATACAGTAACAGGTTGTAATAGTGCACAAAGTGCTTCTGTAACTCTGTTAACGGTTAATCCTACTCCGATTGATCCTTTTGGTGTGTCATTGAGTAAAAGCAGCGCACCATGTCCTACAAACTTAGGTACATTGAGTGTTACTGCTACGTGTTCAGGTGTAGGCGAAACAATGGAAGTATACACAGTTGCTACTGGTGGTACAGCAGTTGACATAGCTGCCGCATCGGCGGGTGGTCCAACTACCGTGTCTATTACATCAGTGCCTACTGTAACTACTTCTTATTATGTACAGTGTACATCTGCGGGAGCTGTTTGTCCAAGTGGCCGTGTATCGGCAGGTACGTTTACAGTAGGAGCTGCTATTGCTGCACCAAGTGGATCGATATTGTCGGCCACAACGGTATGTGAAGGTGCGTCAATATCTGCGGTTTCGGCTGCTTGTCCAGCAGGGACAACTTTGAAACTCTATTCTGCAAATACAGGCACAGCTACAAGTGCTCTGCCGACAACTACTGTAGGTACAATTGACGTTTATGCTGTGTGTGATCAAGGAGCCGGTTGCGAAACCTCAACTCGTAAAATAGTAAGTTACACAGTTGTAGCACGTCCAAGTGCTCCAGCAGCTTTTACTTTGAGTGCGACTAACGTGTGTTTTGCTCAGGCACCATCAACGACGCTTACCATTACTGCGCATAACTGTTTGGTAGGTGAGCAACCATTTGTTTCAACATCTGCGAGTGGTGTACCTGCATTAGGTTTGGCAGGTGCAGCTTTTGCCGCACCAACGGCAATAGGCGCTACTGTTTATTATTCTTTCTGTAAGAATACAATAACAGGTTGTGACGGTGCAGGCACTTCTGGACCTACGGTAACGGTTAATCCTACCCCGATTGCTCCTTTTGGTCTGTCAATGAGTAAAAACAGTGCACCATGTCCTACAAACGTAGGTACATTGAGTATTACTGCTACTTGTTCAGGTATAGGCGAAACAATGGAAGTATACAAAGCCGCTACTGGTGGTACAGTAGTTAACATAGCTGGAGCAGCGACGGGTGGTCCAACTACCGTTTCTATTACATCAGTGCCTACATCTGGAACTACTACTTATTATGTACAGTGTACATCTGCTTCACCTGTTTGTGCAAGTGGCCGGGTATTGGCAGGTACGTTTACGGTAGGACCTGAAATTGCTGCACCAAGTGCACCGATATTGTCGGCCACAACGGTATGTCAAAATGCGTCAATTACTGGGGTTTCGGCTGCTTGTCCAGCAGGGACAACTTTGAAACTCTATTCTGCACCTACAGGCACAGCTACAAGTGCTCTGCCGACTACTGTTACAGGTGTAATTGACGTTTATGCTGTGTGTGATGCAGGAAGCAGTTGCGAAAGTACACAACGTACAAAAGTAAGTTATACAGTTGGAGTACTTCCAACTACACCAGCAGCTCATACTTTGAGTAAGACTGCCGTGTGTTTTGCTCAGGTACCCTCAACGACGCTTACCATTACTGCGCATAACTGTTCGGTAAGTGAGGTACCATTTGTTTCAACATCGGCGAGTGGTGTACCTGAATTAGGTTTGGCGGGTGCTTCTTTTGCCGCACCATCGGTTACTACTTCTTATTTTTCTTTCTGTAAGAATACTGTAGTAACAAGTTGTAACATCAGTTCAGGAGCTGCTGGAACTACGGTAACGGTTAATCCTACTCCGATTGATCCTTTTGGTCTGTCATTGAGCAAAAGCAGCGCACCATGTCCTTCAAACTTAGGTTCATTGAGTGTTACTGCTACGTGTTCAGGTGTAGGCGAAACAATGGAAGTATATAAAGTCGCCACTGGTGGTACAGCACTTAACATAGCTGCCGCATCGGCGGGTGGTCCAACTACCGTGTCTATTACATCAGTGCCTACTGTAACTACTCCTCTTTATGTACAGTGTACATCTGCTGGGGCTGTTTGTCCAAGTGGCCGGGTATTGGCAGGTACGTTTACAGTAGGAGCAGATGTTGCTGCAGGAACGGTTACTTTCACACAGTCAACAGTTTGTGTAGGTACTAGCGTCACTGTTGCATCTACAACATGTCCTGCTGGAACTACTGCTAAGTATTACACTTCAAGCACTGGATCAGGTACAACATCAATGCCGGCTTCTACTCCTACTGCGGGTATATATGACCTATGGGTAGTTTGTGATCAAGGAAGCAGTTGCGAAAGTACAGTACGTAGAAAGGTTACCTATAAAGTTGTTGATGTTCCTACCGCTCCAACTTTAGCTGTTGGTACCGCTGCTTTTTGTTTAGGTACAGTTGCTAATTTTACAGCTACGCATACATGTGCTGTTACGGATACATTAAAATTATATAATGGATCTACTTTAGTGTCTTCACAGATTGTCACAAGCTCTCCAATGAGCTTTGACTACACTCCAACTGGAGCAACTGATGGATCAAACACAAACAGTTACACAGTAAAATGTTTTAACGGAATTTGTTTAGGAACGGCATCAGCGGCAGTAGTATTGACTGTAACAGATGCACCTAAATCTCCAACCTTTACTGGTACTGAGCCATTTATCCCAAGTTCAATTTGCGCCTTGAGTCCCTCAATCGTGTTGAATAATAGCTTGAAATGTGCAGCAAATGGAGAAGTGCTTGTATGGTATGATAAAGCAACAGCTGGAAACATAGTTAGTACACCTAACGTTACACCAATAAGTACAATTACTTATTATGTAGCATGTCGTAACCAAACAAGCGGTTGTGAGAGTCTTGTACGTACAGTTGCAACATTTACAGTTAATCCAGTTGGTGGGGCACCTACAAATGCTTCAATAACAGTTGATGGAGTAGTTGTAGCTGCAGGTGGAAGTGCTGCTCAAGTTTGTAACATTGCAGGTGATGCAATTACGTTCTCTTCTGCTTGTGCTGCTGGTGAAACACTGTTGATGTCGGTAGATGGTGGTAATTATACTACTTCTTCAATGACTCAAATTGTAGATGGTTCAAATCACACTTACCGTGTTCGTTGTCAGGCAGGTTCTGGTTCGACGGCATGTCTAAGTCCTGAATCAGGAGCAATGATTATTAAAATTAATCCAATCCCTGGTGCACCTGTAGCTTCATTGTTAGTTAATGGTCAATCTGCTAATACATTTTGTGGAGGTGGAGTACCTCAAGTGATTACAAGTAATGCGACTTGTGGTATCAACGGAACAGTATGGTTTAGTGCTAATAATCAGTTGGCATCACTCCCTACAATAACCTCAACAACTCCGGGTACTTACTCTTTCTATGCAAAATGTAAAGGCCAAGGAGATTGTTTAAGCGACGCAAGTAATACAGTATCTTATACTGTATTGCCAGTACTGGCTCAGCCAACGGTTACTAGTTCTGCTACCGCTACAGTATGTGCTGGTACGTCAGTAACGTTCTCACAAAACTGTCCAGTAGGTTCAACTCCATTGTGGAGCAATGGATCAAATGGTGCTACGCTTGTAGTAACACAATCAGGTGCTGGAACACAGTCGGTAACTGTAAAATGTACACAAGGTGCAAGTTGCGATAGCCCAGTTAGTGCTTCGGTATCGGCTACTTGGAGCAATACATTTGATGTCACGATTATCAATATTGGTCAGCCACTTTCAGGTACCAGACCTGGTGCTACCAGTATATTGGATTGGTCGTCAAACATTGTAACCCCTGATGCAGGATCAGCATTCCAAAATAGTACACAGTCTAATCCTTCAATTTACTTCACAGAGATGCCAAATAAAGGAGGTAACCGTTATTGGACAATTGCTGTTGAAGCTTGTGGATTGCCATTGAGTGGTTCTATTTCTTACGATATGTTGTGTATACCAGAAACGGGCGGTCAGTACTCATTCAATACTGTTGAGAACAATGCTCCTTATCTGATGTATGCCAACAGCAATGGATACGAAACCTTGTATTCACACAACCACGGATCTTTCGGATTTACCAGTGACCCTAAATACTTAGCTGGTTTGCCAAAAGGTCTTTACAAGTTAAGTATTCGTTACTGGGATCAAAAAGGAACAGGTTTATTCCCTGCCGTTCGTACCACAAGTGGTAGTCAAAAGGCTTATGGTGAATACTGGTTCCGTATTCAATCACAGTCTGGTATCGGTATAGGTGCGGCTCGTGAAGGTATAAACGAAACTTCTGAAGTTGAGTTTGCAACCGTAGCTCCAAACCCTGTTACTCGTACTCTTACTGTATCAATCAACGGTGCTAAAGGTCAGGAAGTGAAAATGAATTTAGTAGATGCGGCAGGCCGTGTCATCAAAACTTCAACGGTAACTCCTGAAACTAATACTCACCGTGAAGAAATCGACATGACAAGTCAGAACACTGGTATGTACTTCATGAACATCAGCACTTCTACAAAACGTGCTAACTTGAAAGTACTGAAAGTGTCGCAAGACTAATCGTTAAATCGATAGCTTTGAATAGAAAGCCCCGCCAATCGGCGGGGCTTTTTTTAGTCCCAATACCCCCAATCCCAATCCCTCCCCTGCAAGGGAGGGATTTTTTTGTTAGACACAGGGATTGGGGGTTATATTTTTTGGCTAATTGGCTGAAAATCCCGTATCTTTGTGGCTATTTTAGTAAATAGCAAGTATAATTTTAAAAAATTACCATGTATTTTAATAAGTATTGTTGCTCAATCATTTTGGTTTTTGGATTCCATTTTGCCTTTTCACAACTCCCCCCGGCCAATGAAGTGACTGACGCGCAACTGGAAGAATTTATAAAAGTGTCACAAAGTAAAGGGTTATCACAAGCAGACGTAGAGGCTGGTGCAGTGGCTAAGGGATATACTGAAGCCGATATTGCAAAGATAAGAGTGCGAATCAATACCCTTAAAACAAAAACGGACAAAGCCACTCCCATCAACTTGAGCAGTACAGTACGACAGCAACAGGGGCAGGTGTCCGAAAAAACGCCGACTCTGGTCAGTAATGAGCTGGAAGTAGGAAAAAAAAGAGACGTTTTCGGCAGTCAGCTTTTTTCAAGTAAAACACTTACGTTTGAGCCTAATCTACGATTACCTACTCCGAAAGATTATATCTTGGGCGTAGACGATGAACTCCGGATTGATATTACTGGCTATGCGTATCAGCACTATGATGCCCGGGTGTCACCAGAGGGAACCGTCAAAGTGGAGAGCTTGAGTCCTATTTACGTGAATGGTTTGACTGTTGAACAAGCCAAGTCAAAAATAGTGGAGCGGCTGAAAATGCTGTACGCTGGCCTTCGGACCGGCGGTCTGAGTGCTGATGTGACGTTAGGAAATGTACGGAGTATCCGAGTGACGATTATCGGTGAAGCGGCAAATCCGGGTACTTACACCATCTCTTCTTTAGCCACGGCCTTTCATGCGCTTTATATATGCGGAGGTCCCAATGGAAACGGGACGTTGCGAAATATTCAGGTACTGCGAAATAATAAACTGTTGCAACGCATCGACTTATATAATTTTATGCTCAACGGTACCATGACCGATGACGTTAGCTTGCGGGATAATGATGTTATTTTAATTCCGATTGCCCCTAAAAAAATTGAAATTGAAGGAGAGACAAAACGTAGCGGTATTTTTGAAGTAGGGCCAGAGGAGACCTATCAGGATTTGTTGAGATATGCGGGCGGTTATACAGAACAGGCGTACCAGGCTACGGTAAATGTATATCGAAATACGGCGAAAGAGCGTCAATTGTTAACATTTGATCCTATTCAAGAGGCACGTTTTTCAATGCAAAATGGAGATCGCTATATTGTAGGTACCATTTTGAACCGGTTTGAAAATAAAGTAGAGGTCATCGGTGCTGTTTTTAGGCCGGGAGAATTTGCCTTGAGCCCTCAACTGCAAACCGTAAAGCAACTCATTCAGAAGGCAGATGGGCTACGAGAAGATGCTTTTCGTAACCGCGCTTTTCTGAAAAGGAAAAGGGAGAACTTAGATCCAGAATTGATTCCTGTTAATTTAGATCAATTGTTTAAAGGTACAGAGGATATTCCGCTCAAGCGCGAAGACGTATTGGTCATTAAATCCATTGCTGAAACGCGCCAATTACAAACGGTAGTTATTCAAGGGGCCGTCAATAACGGTGGTGTTTTTGATTATGCAGAAAGTATGACTTTGCAGGATCTTGTGTTGTTGGCAGGTGGGTTTACGGATGGGGCTACCAATAAAGGAATAGAATTGTCGCGCCGCCTATATAATGATGAAACTCAGGCGGAAACGGTTGAGGTAAAAAAATACGATATACAAAAAGATTTGAATGAAATTTCAAAAATCGTTCTTAGGCCATTTGATGAGATTATCGTTCGTAGTTTACCTAATTACCAAGCACAGCAATTGGTAAGTGTAAAAGGAGAGGTATATTACCCAAGTTCTTACGTAATTTCTAATCGGAATGAGCGAATCAGCCAGCTGTTGGAACGCGCGGGTGGACTTCGCCCGGAGGCTTACGTGTTGGGAATTCAATTCATTAGAAATGGCAAGTTAGTAGCGATGGATTTAACGGAGATTCTTCAAAACCCGAATCACCCAAATAATCTTGTTTTATTGGCGGGAGATGAATTGATTGTTCCTAAAATTCAGGAGACAATTGTTGTGAGTGGACAGGTATTTAATCCGAACGTGATTGCTTTTAACCCACGATTTAGTTTTAAAGAGTATGTGAATCTAGCGGGGGGATTTACAGATAGTGCAGACGTGTCAAAAATTTACGCTGTTTATGTCAATGGTTTTACTGCACGAACAAAGAAAATTCTTGGAATGAAATTCTATCCGCCTATCCAACGAGGAATGCGATTGATAGTTCCAACCCGCCCTATCCGCAATCGAATTACTTCGGCAGAGCGATTGTCTTTATTTACAGGCTTAACTTCGGCTTCTGTTTTATTAATTACCCTGATTAGAACATTTCAGTAAATTTATTTAAAGGCAATGGAAGAAACTTACGAAGAAGAGCCGCAAATTGAGTCAATAAATTTTGGTGCACTTAGAAGAATAATTTGGAAAGAAAAATGGATTATTATTCTTATTGCTTTTTTAACAATTGGTGGGGGGGGATTTTATGCTTTTACAGCTCAAGAAGAATTTGAGTCTCAAGGGAAAATTTTACCTGAAATTCAACCTACTGCCAGCGGTTCTTTTGGTAGCTTGGCAGGAGTACTGGGAATAAGCGGGATTGACTTGAAAAACAGCACCGAGGCAATTCGTCCAGACTTATACCCGGAAGTATTAAAAAGCACTCCCTACTTTTTAGCTTTAATGGAGCAACCCGTCAAGACAAGACTAAATCATTCATTAAAATTTGCGGATTTCTACCATCAAGTTGTTGAAAAAAATGAGGAGGTTGATACGATGCTTATCAAGAAATATAAAGTGGACGGAAAAGGGTTTTATGTACTAAATCGCCTCAACGAAAACCGTATTAAAGATCTTAAAACTCGGATATTCAGTACGTATGATCGTAAAGCGGGGGTAATTACGATTAGTGTAAAATTGCCCGATCCCGTAGTGGCAGCTACCATTGCGAAGTTTTCAATGGATTATTTGACGGAGTACGTGATTGAGTATCGTACCCAAAAAAATAAGCGTGAAGTAGATTTTTTAAAAGAACGGCTTGATTTGGCCCGGGGTAAATATTACTCCAACCAAACAAAAAAAGCACAGTATGACGATCAATTTCAGGCACCTACCATTCGGCTTCAATCAGCTGATATTCAGCGAGAACGAATCCAGGCCGAATACAGTACATCATCGACTTTTTACAATTCATTGCTCACTAAGTACGAAGAGGCTAAAATCAAATTACATCAAGAAACTCCGGTTATTAAAGTATTGGAGCCACCAACCGCCCCTACTCGGAAATCCGAGCCTAGAAGGAGTGTCATTGTAGCTTTATCGGGATTGATAGGAGGTTTTTTAGGCGTATTGATAGCTTTGATACGTAAAAAGCAGTATAAACTGGTTTTTACGAAATAAATTGGACTATTTTCCAAAATTAGACAATCTGAATAAAGGACAAGAAGTAAAATTGGATTGGGTGGATATTTCGGGACGTGCCGTGTTGAGTAAGATTATAAAATGGGGGACCGTTAGGCATCAGAAGGAGATAGATATGACTCGTCAATTTAACGGGCTGTATTTACGAGTAAATACAGCTTCAAAATTAATGAAAGGTACTGAAAGCCTTGTAAGATTAAGACATGAAGGCTTTAGAACGCTAAGTTAGTCGTTTAGTGTTCTTAGTTTATAGTATTTGTTTAAACTTGCAAAAATATAGAAAGAGAAAAAATAGATCTTCTGGAAAAAATTCCAATGAAAACACTCTTTGTAAACTACTTTCCAATGGTATAACGCCACTTTCCACTTATTGCCCGAGCGATTGTTGGGATGGAGTCGATAGAAGGCCAAAGGAGCCGATATACCATAAAAAACGTAAGGTGAGTCGCGCAGGGTATTTGCCCACAATACATAATCTTCCTGGAAAATATAACCGGTCGGGAATTTTAACTTCCCGACTTTAGTTCGGTCGTACATGACGGTCAAACATCCGATTGGATTAAAGAACTTAAGGTTTTTATAAGTTACTTTAGAAGAGGCTTGAATGATGTGTGGATGGATAAAGCCTTGATTGTCAATAGTCTGATAGGAGGTAAAGCTGAGTGCATAATCATTGTTCAACATAAAATTATATTGTACGCTCAGTTTTAAAGGTGACCAACAGTCGTCGGCATCCAAAAAGGTAATAAATCTCCCTTGGGCCAAATCCGTAGCTAAATTGCGCGCACCTGCCGAATATAATTTCTTTTCTGACTTAATTAACTGGATACGAGCGTCTTTTTGAGAATATACTTCAGCAATTTCAGCGGTTTTATCTGTGGAAATATCATCAACAATGATCATCTCCCAATCATCAAATGTCTGAGCTAATACCGATTCAATGGCTTGGCTGATGTATTTTTCACAGTTGTAGGCTGCTGTTATGATTGAAATCATTTGTTAAGCTAAGGTTGGGTTGTCGTTTTGTACCGTACTGGCATCGTAGATATAGGTAGTAATAACGAAGACCAGAATGACACTAAAGTTAAAGTAGCTGCACATATAAGTGCTGATAAAAGAGAAGATAAAGCAAAGACATAAACCTCTGTATAGGGTATTTCCTGTTTTGAGTTGGATACTGTTTATTTTACGAAAAGTACTCACGATATACCATGCAAATAGTGAAAAACCCCAAAGACCAAACTCGGAAGCGATTTTTGCGGGCAAAAATTTCACGGTAAGGTGATCCCCCTTTACTAATCGAGCTGCTAAGATGTCATTGGCAAGCATTCCTGGAAAATAATTATCAATCAATTGAGGCATTACGTAGTAAAAGCTTTCTCCCCCTGCGCCTAAAAATAGTGAATCTTTCAACGATAAAAAACCTAAAACAGGAGTACCGAAGCGATCTAAAAATGAATAATCAGCCTGCAGCCAAAAGGTGACTGTTTCCATATTGATATTACTTAGGAGTTCACCAATGATATTAAGTCTATACAGGGTATAATCAATAATAAAAAATTCTTGTAAGGGATATATAATGCCCACTGCTAATGCAATGATCCAGAGATTGGAGAATATACGGCTGAAATTAGTTTTATGGCAGGTGATCCAATAGACAATAACAGTAGTAACAAACGCAAAATAGGCCATGGCTGAACTTATGAATAAAAACATAAGAAAAAGAAAGGCTAAAAAATACCTTCTGAATCGCGCGTTTTCGTGGTAAAACGAATAAGTCCAAAAAAGAACAAATAAAATGTAGGTAGCGGCGTGGGCAGCCTCACTTGATACGAGTTGTGGTCTGTTGATTACGGGGCGATAACTAAAAAAATTGGTTGGAATATCGGAAACGATAGTAGGTATAAGTCCTTGTAAAGATAAAAATTGAAGTATACCGATAAAAAGCGGAATGATAGAAGACAGGATAAGGCTGTAAGAAATTATTTTGATGACCTCTTCAGATGAAAAACGCTCCAGAAGTCCTTTTATGAAATGCCGACAGGTAACTATGGTAATGACGGAGAGGGTACCTGTAATCATAAATTTTAATAGCCCCCTGTAATCATGGTACTCAAAAGTAGATTTAATTAAAGTAAAGAAAATGAGTACTATTAATCCTAGCCACATTCTTATTTCAAATAAAGGAACAGAACGAGATTTGACTTTTTGAATTGCCCAATAAATCATCAAAACAATGATGGAAATCGGGCGATTTTCATTGTTGAGAGGTAAGTAAGGAAATCCATCTATGGACACAACAATAATGGCCCAGACAAAGAGTTTTTCTAATTGGGTGAGTTGTGTTTTTAAATAATTTATCTGAAAGATGAGTTCTCTCATAATGAATATTACTTGCGCAAATAGGTTTTAGTCGTTCGATAAGTGATAGCTACAAGGGTTACCAGTCGGATGTGGATGGATTCTGTCCATAAAAAGTGTCGATTGAGTACTTGCCAACGTTCAATATTGCTTTGTCGTATTCTTGTTGTAGTGATTCCTTCGTACATAAAATGGGCAAGGTAGGCCGGGACCCGCAAAAAAGCAGAAGGCGATGTTTTCCAAACACGAATGTAAAAATCAAAGTCACTGACAAAGCGCAGTGAAGTGTCATATTTTCCAAAAGTGCGATAAATAGTACTTCCTATCAGTGATCCCTGATGGCAAATGCCGTTTCTTTTGTTAAAATCAAAAGTGGCTTGCCGGTAGATTTTTCGATTGGAACTGTTATAAAATACCACCCAATCACAGCAAATAAATTTATCTTTCACTTCATAATTGGCCTTTTCAACCATTTTTTGAATTGCATCAGGCTCTAGCCAATCCCCGGCATTGAGCATTAGAATTGATTCGCCGGAGGCCATCCCGATTCCTTTATTCATAGCATCATATATTCCATTGTCTTTTTCACTGACCCAGGTGGCAAGTTGGGTCCGGTACTTTTTAATGATGGAGTGCGTTCCGTCTTTGGAACCCCCATCAATAAGAATATATTCAATATGGGGATAGGTTTGGGAAAAAACACTTTGCATGGTAGCTTCCAAAAAGAGTTCAGCATTAAGACAGACCGTAATAATGCTAATCAAAGGAAGAGTACCGGCATCATTGTATTTAACTTTTACCATAACGCGTTGCCAAGAGAAATAACTAAGAGTATTTGTAACGATGCCAATAATTTTTGAGGCAAAGTACAAAAGTAAAACATATTTCCTGTCCAATCTAAGATTGGCTTAGGGTATTGTTTTGCTTAACTCATAAACAGAGAGGGTACTCATTTTGGGATATTTGTTAGGAGTGCGATAAATTTGTAAAGTAGCACGCTTGTTTTGGTAGATTAATTTAGAAATTATATAGTTCGAATGTTGTATTCTCAGTGGAGAGGGCAAAAAGTCTTTATCAAATTGCAACGTATAAATCGAACTGCAACGACAAATATCAAGGCTGTCTCTGAATATTCGACGGGGCGAATGTACCAAACTAATTCTGCTTTTGGTATATAGACAGGCGTCTTTAGGTAACAATTTGTCTAATGCCCAGTAATCTTCATAAAGAGGAATGTATTTTCTATAGTAAGCTTCACGGGTAGCAGCGTTGTAAGGGAAAGGCTGTAGATTGTATAAATAGAAATAGGATATTGCCAGGTAAGGTGTAATTGTAGCTATTGCAAATAGAGCCATTGAGACCTTATTATTGAGAAAAGCTCCAGTTTTTATAAGTGAAGGGGGAGGAGACAATAGGCTGAATAGGAAAAGACTCAATGGAATGTTTGCCCAGAAACGAGGATTGTATAACAAATGGAATTTATACAGAATAAAAAGATACAGGAGACAAACGACATATATTTTGATTTTTGCTATAATTGGATGGTCACTGAAAAAAAATAAAGCGAATGAACCTAATACCATATAAGGAAAATGCAAAAGTGCGGCTTTTAGGTGTACCCAAAAAGGTGTTGCTGTTACAATCTCGGCTTGTAATGTAGATGCTAATAAATGAGGGTCAATAATTTGAGTATCGAAGTATTGAGATAAAATCAGTCCAAAAGGAGAATGAGTTTGAGAATAAGTCCAAATAACGATGGGTAAATAGAAAATGAAAGTTGGAAGAAGAAGGAATACTAACGTTTTGAGATTTAATTCTTTTCGTTGATATAATTCGTAGAGCATAACTAAGCCTATTAACGCCGCAAAGGGGGCTAACGACATCTTTGCCCCCAAAAGCGCAGGAAGCATGATACCCTGAACTGCTACGATGCTTTGAGCAGATTTGTCTTTTTGTAACGATAAAACATGGAGTGTGCAATACATAGCTGTAAATGCTGTTAAATCTCCAAAATGATGACTGCCCGCAGTTGTAAACACAAGACGATACATCCCTAAGCAAGACAAGCAGAGGGCTATCGCAATCCATACAGCCGATACGTGTGCTTTCTTTAATAATACATAAACAGAGCCTAAAAACAAGGTAAAAATACCTAAGCTTACTACGTTAGGCGCATCTGGAAATCCCAATGCCAACAAGGGGGCGTGAGTGAAATTGTAAATCAGATGCGGCGGGATAGCTGCTTCCCAAGGTTGGCGATAGAAAATCATCCCTCCATCTATCACAATTCGCTGAGCTACCAATTGATGATAAAACAACTCATCTATTTTGGTAGAAGGTAAAACGGCGTAAATAAGCAATGGGAAAAATGAAATACCAACGCCGACAATACTGATTTTGTCTTCTTTCCACAGTTTTTTAATGGCTTCTGGTAGGGTAGGAGCAGGGAGCGACAGATAACGGTAAAGGTAGAATAGTAAGGAAAAAACTAACAGTATATTTATACCCAACAAGCTATACGTATTTATCCAAAATCCAAAGGATAGAAGCTGAATGATCAAACTCAGTAGCAAAAAACCCAGAATTGTTTTTGAGATTTGTCGAAGAGGAGAGAGAAGTTGGATACGTAAACTCCGAATAATTAAATCTCCGACGCTGAAAACCGCCATAAAGAAAAGCAAGCCCACTAAAAAATTGGTAAAAAATGAATAATGGTCTAAGGCTTGAAAAGAAATCATATCTATGTAGTCTTTGCCGGCAATCTATTTTTGCCATTTGTACATAATTTTTTCACTTTACACGCTACACTTTCTCCTCTACACTTATTTTAAGGGTAATAAAGCTATACAATTTTCCTGGTAAATGTTCCTGCCGAAACATCAGTAATTGCCAGGCTAAATCTACCACCCAATGTTGATTGCCCAAGATAGAGCCGAATTTACGGGAAATAACCTGAGATAAACGTTCTTTAGTCCAAGGGTCATAATTAATAACGGAAGCCGAAGGGCTTAATTCAGAGACAATTTTTAGAAAAGCATTTTGAAAAGCAAACCGATATTCCGCTAATCGAAATGCATTTTCTCCGCAATAGAATTTATGCAAGGAGTGTCTTTGCAAAAAAATCTGTTTATCGTTTTCATCCTTTATGACATGGTCTCGGGTGGTAAAAAGAATCCCTCCTTTTTTGAGAACTCTTGCCGCTTCCGCTACAAATTGGGGTAAGTTGTGGGCGTGATGCATCACTTGACGTCCGTAAACAATGTCAAAATGATTGGCCTCAAAAGGTAAATTCTCTCCAAAGGCCTCAATGATTTCAATGGAAGAAATGGTATAGGTTTTCATTAATTGACGAATAGCTCCGCTTCCCACCATGGGGCTGGGGTCGGGCTCCAATGAAACCACTCGAAACCCTTCCAATGCAAACGCAAGACTGGCAATTCCATTACCTGCCCCTATATCTAACAATAAAGGCTGTGGAGAAGGACAATAGAATTTTATTAGCCGTAACGTTTCCCGAAATTCAGCACTTTTTCGAAAACGCTCCACATTGGCCTGTAAATTGGGTAAAATGTAGGTATTTTCTACAATTTCAGCGAATGAAGGAGTACTTTGAATGTATTCGATGGTTTCGTGCCAAGTCATTTCGGAGATTTTTTTACATAAACTTAATTTTATTGAGGGCAAAAAAGGTCATTTTCAATAGCAACCACCCATGTTTAAATCGGGAAATGTTGGTTTCTCCGTAGGTACGTGCCCGGTAACGAATTGGGACTTCGATAAATTTTAAATTAAGTTTTGCAGAGCCAAAGATGAGGTCAAAATCGCCAAAGGGGTCAAAGTCTCCAAAATAACTGCGATTGGCAGCCAATTTCAGGTAATTTTCGCGAGTCATAACTTTGGTACCGCATAACGTATCTTTTAGACGTTGGCCCAACAACCAGGAAAAAACAACACTGAAGAATTTATTACCAAACAGATTAAGCGTACGCATCGCTTCTTTTTCCATGGGATAGACCAAACGCGTACCGTTTATATATTCCCCCTTTCCAGATGCAATGGCCTCAAAAAATTTGGGTAAATCTTGGGGGGAAACGGTCATATCCGCATCTAAAATCATTAAGATGTCGCCCGTAGCTATGCTATACCCTTTCCGTACGGCATCCCCTTTCCCTTTTCCTTCCTGTTGAATACACTTAATCGAGACTTGGTCTTTGTACAGTTCATAAACCCGTTTTATTTCAAGCCACGTATCATCTGCAGAGTTACCTTCCACAAAAATTATTTCCGTTTTCTTACCCATTTGCGGAGTCCGAAGCACCAACGACTCAATGTTTCCTTTTTCATTTCGTGCGGGAATCACCACACTCACCGTCATTTCTTCGGCGGGTTTGAGAGTTTGACGAGTACTTCTGGCAACCAAAAACGTTAGAAGTCCGAAATAATTAAAAATGGGAAGGTTGCCAACGTATTTATTTAAGAGCCAAGAAAGGACAGGGATGTAGCGGGGTACTATTATTTTTTTAGCATTCCGTACCACATCAAAATCCGCTAAGGTAAGCAGGTTAGCTATGTCACTGATGTCAAGCCAGTTTTGGCGTTTTTGAGGCATTTTCAGGCCAATTTTTTCGGCAAGATGAAGCAAAGGCAGCCACAAGAAATTAGTGTAACTGATGACAATTCTCGTTTGAGGAGAACATACTTTTTGAACCTCTAAAAATACCTTCTGTACGTCGTTAAAATAGCCAATGGTGTCGCTGATGATGACAAAATCGAAGGTTTCGGTTAATGTAATATGTTCAGCGTCCATCACAATGTAGTCAAACTGCCCTCGGTGCTGTCGTGCATAGTCAACTAAAGAAACAGAAGAGTCAATCCCTAAACCACGACTTGGCTTAAGCTGTTCCAGGAGAAAACCTGTACCGCAGCCTATTTCCAAGACAGAAGAACCTTGAGGGACAATGAACTTTAAATACTGAGTAAGGCACTTATAGTAGTAGCGATTTCGACGAATCCACTTTTCACGTTCTTCGCCACCTAATTGGAAACTTGATTGTACCATACAGAATCTGCTAAAATCAATAATTGAGAATTGGGGATGGTTTTATACCCACCTTTAGGGAAAATATAGTTCTTATTTGTTTTGATTAGTTTCTTGTCGTAAATGTACAGAAGTGGCCTCATTAAGATGCGCAAATCATCGCTCCATTCATTGGTATATACATTTTGAAAGACGCTAACGTATTCGCTGGGGCAAACCACTTCGCTACCAGCGGGAAGACGTTGGGATAATTGGTATAAAGATTTTGATAGAGTATCAGAATAAGGTTTTATACCTAAATGGTTGTCGTGAATAAAGATAAAGTTTTTTTTGATATTAAACATCTGACCGTGTATAGAAGAAGCATTTGTGACGGCCATAGGGCTAACAAAAAACTGAAAGAGCCCACCCCAAAGCAACCACTCGCGTTGGTGGGGATGAGGTTTAAAATTAGCTTCTGAAAGCCGAATACTTAAAAAAATGTAGCAACTCATCATAAATGCCCATAGGCTGCCAACACGTGCAGGATATCGGATGCCCATATTGGGCTCAGGGAAGTAAAAAAGACCTTCGGTGTAAAACACACAAAGTAACGTAACACAACCTCCCAAAAAAGCACTATAAATCACCCAAGGTCTAGGAATGGCTAATAGCCAAGGGGCAAGCAAAATAGATGCGGCAATGAGTGGAAAACTTGAGAAAAATAGAAAAAAAATAGTGTAATAAAAAAGCATAGCAATCGTGCCTTTTTTAAGAAGGATTGATATGGCTTGGTCAAGTCTGCTGGGTTGAGAGCCGTTGAGGTGAGAAAGCCACCAAAGGCCGACGACAAAAATTAGGCCGGAGACAGCCACAATGCTAAAAGTGTTACGATTGAAATAATAACGTGTCCATTTTTCGTGAGGACTTTTTAATATTAATGAAACAATTGTAGTAAATAGTAGTGTCCCGCAAATTAGCACAATAGATGTTTCTTTCACGGATAGTGTAAGTAGACCCCAAAATATACTCCAAATCCATTGGCGTTTGGCCATACTCAAGGTAAATAAACCTGACAAGGGCATAAAATACTGTTCAGGATGCCAGCCATAAACATCCAAAAATATATGATATGCAATGGGACCAATAGTAAAGAAGATAATAATGTACCATTCATTAAGCCATCCATCCTTTTGAAGTTTGCGCCACCAGCGTATCCATTGCCCTAAAAGGAAGCCTAATAAGCCTAAATAGACGATAAACAAGCCATATATACCCATGAATTTAGTAAAAAGGCCTGTAAGTAATATAAAGTAATAATTATGATGTAACCAATGATAACCATAATAGGTATCAAACAACAAAGGTCTACCTTCCAACCAGCCACGGCTGAGCTGCAAAGCAATGATGGCATCCACAAAGTTTTCGTTTAAATATTGAAACTGGAATACCTTTAAATAAAACCAAACAAGTAAAATAATAAACGGAAGCCCAATGAGAATCCAATAGAGAATTTTATTTTTCGTGAATTGAGGCATCTATTTTAAATTTTGTTTCCAAAAAATGATTAATTTGCTTTAAATAAAAGGTAACCAATAGAAGCAATGTTCTATTAATTTTATGATTTATAACAACCAAGATGGATTCCGAGATGGCAGATGGTTACTTCTTACGCTACTCTTTATGTATTTTTCCGTTCTCGTTGTTGCCGAATTGTTTTTTGGCGCCTATGATAAAATATGGAAATTGTTTGGAGTTAACTCTGTTCGGTCATTTATTGATCTCAAGGTTCTTTTGTGTGGTATTGAGGAATATTTAGATGGCCACAATCCATACATGTGGATTAAATGTACCTACAATTATCCTCTTCTTTGGTGTCTCTTTGCCTATATACCTTATTTTAGTACTACCTATTTTATTCAAATGGGTATTTTTTTACTGATTCTTTTTTTTTCGAGTATCTTATTTTTTTTTGGAAAAATCACCTTTAGAGTTGCGTTAATATACGGTGGGCTGCTGCTTTCTCCCTCAGTCATGTTGGCTGTGGAGAGAGGTAACTGTGATATAATTATCTTCTTATTTCTACTGAGTAGCTTAGTTTTTTTGTCCAAAAACTTTCACAGAGCCTACTATCTTCTTCTTTTTTTTAGTTCCTTTTTGAAGTTATTTCCTATTTTTGGATTCATTTCTTTGTTGGAAGTGGTAAAGTCTAAGAAAAAACTATTTTGGATAATTTTCGTGACTGTAGTGATATTTATATGTTATCTGTTGCTAATTCAAAAACAACTAATTGCTATTTATGAAATTCATCCTAAAATGTATTTTTTGAGTTATGGTTTGTTTACACTTCCTATTTATATTTTTAAGACTACCTCTTTATTTGACCTAAAAACGCTCAAAGTAATAGCAAGTATTTTTTTAGTCATAGTTGTTAGTTTTTTGGTCACATTTAGGAAAAAAACCAGTAAAAATAAAGAACTATATAAGGCTGAGGCATTTTTTTTTAACAGCTATCTTATGGGGAGTTCTATTTTTGTCGGAACGTTTATTCTTGGTAATAACTATGATTATCGACTTATTTTCTTAGTATTTACATTCCCACAATTAATACATTGGGTTCACATACCAGATTTGCGAAAATATTCACTTTTTCACTTTTTTCTATTGCTTCTTGTATTGTGGAATCCCCTTATAAGTGGTATTTTTACTCATGTTTTTCATACTAAATTTATAATTTATTTAGTAGAGGAGGTGGTATGTTGGCTATTATTTTATTTGTACCTAAAATTCCTTGTCCATTTTATATTACAAACTTTTAGGATTCAGCTACTATTGAATTTATATAAGTTCTAAACTTCTGTAGGAGTTAATCAAAAATCTTTACAAAGTTATGAGCAAATGTTGATATTCGTTGCTCTATATTGTCAAATGTAGGTTTAGGAGTAATGGTACAGTCTAAAAATTTACGCATGAACCCCGTTAACTCTTCCACATTATCGGGGGAGAAATAAAAACCTTTGTCTTCCATTTGTTCCTGATGAACAGGGATATTGGAGAGAATCAGTTGTGCCTGAAGACTTTTGGCATCTTCTACTACCGTACTCCAGCCTTCAAATTTACTCGGTTGAATGACCGCCAATGAGTGACTCATCAATAAGATTTGATGGTCGCGGGGAATTACTCCCAAAAAGCGAATGTAGTCAGACAAGTGATGTTCGCTTACAAAATCTTTAAGCCCTGCTACAAAATTGGTCACTTTGTAATCTTCTTCTTTTCCCGTAAAAACCACTAAAAAATCATCGCGTTCTTTTTTTAACTCTAAAATAGCTTTCAGAACAATCCAATGATTTTTATGAATGTAAAATTGGTTGGAAACAATAAAGTACGGCTTATCAACCTGATAGGTAGCAGCTATTGTGTCATAGTCAAGCTCCGCTGGTTTTTCGATTTGGGATACAAAACGTAAGATATGTACGGGAAGCGCTTTAGGTACTGAATAAAACCGCTGCAAATGGTCGTAGGCATTTTGGCTTGACAGCACTAAAGCGTGCGTGCGAGTGAGCATACGTCTTACCCGAAGTTCTCGGAAAAATATATTAAATTTAGAAAAGTATTCAGGATAAAACCGGTGCTGAAAATCAGGAAACCAAGATATAACTTTGCATTCAGGCGAGGGTTTCCCAAGTGGAAAATCCATCAAAGGATAAATGCCGTTCAGTTGATATTTTTCAATAATAGTGCCCAGAAAATGATTTTTACGTGTAAACCACGACCGCAGGTAATTGAGGTAATTATTGGTAGGGGTTTGGTGATGAACGTAAGTGGTATACGGGTAAGTGATGTGGTGAAGCAAATTTTCGGCCTTATGGTCGTAAAAGACAATGATGTTAGGTTGCTTTCCCTCGGGTAAGCTACTCAATGAATTGATGATGTTAATTAGATAATAATGACCTCCCAGCCAATCTGCGGCAAAGTAAGTAAATAAAATTCCTATGCATTTTCGGTTTGATGAATCCATTCTAAGGTTTTTCTATAGCCATACTTGGAAGTCATACATTTTATTCAGAATGTCTTTCAGCGCATCTTCTATCGTAAAGAAAATTTTGGTATCAAATTCAGTCAATGCCTTTTGATTATTTCCTTTCTGACTGATTCGGTCATACTTTCTTACTCTTTCAGGGTCAATCTCAATAGTGATCGGCTTTCTTAGTAAAACTGAAATTTTATGTACAATATCTTCTACACTGTATTCTGACGATGAACACACGTTATAAGTGTGTAGTCCTGTATTATTTTTGGAGGTTGCCATCAGCATTAGAAGATTGGCCGTGTCATCTACGTGGATATAATCTCTGCGACTGTGGATGTTCCCCAGTCTTATCGTAGAGGTTTCTTCTTCCGGGTCTATTTGGCGCAATATATCAGGAATTAAATGCCCGTTGGGGTCATTGGCTCCTATCGTATTGAAAAGGCGGGCAATGCATACATCCGCAGCAGTTCGTTGAGTAAAAAAACGAATTTGCTTTTCATTTGTAAATTTTGACAGAGAGTAGTTATCAAAGGGATCAACCGGAGTTTCATCCTCATTCAGGATAGGGTAATCAGGTGAATAAACGGCTCCGGTTGAAGCGAAAACGAGTTTTTTTACCTTATTTTTTTCCATTGATAAGAGAAGATTCTCCGTACCAATGATATTTACCTCAAGTGCATAGTTACGTTCAATTTCACAAGTAGGAACGTGGTGAATGGCTGCCAAATGTACAATACAGTAGGGTGTATATTCATTAATTATTTCATCTAAGGCCGCAAAATCTCTCACATCAACATTGCAGTTAATGACATTGGGTAGCTGTACGAAAGGCAAGTTACTAGTCAGGTTATCAATTACAATTACCTGATAATCATTATCAGACAATTTCTTCACTAACCGACTTCCTATAAATCCTGCCCCTCCAGTAACCAAAATAGTGTGCTTCATCAAAAGAAATTAAAAATTTAAATACGCTTTTTTACTTGGGCTCTACCTACTCATACCAATTTTTAGACCTGACTACTCATTAATCTCTCTAAATTTTGACGAATATCCTGAGTGTAGGTTAATTGATTTGCAAATTTAGTGGTTGAATTGGATAAAAGCTTGTCTTGTAAGGCTTCATTCTTCAAAACTTGCACACTATTATGAATAAACTCATTCCAATCTCTTGAATCAATAGACTTTAAGATGACCGAATTCACCATATCTTGCCCATAATTGCGTATTTCGCCTACCTTTCGCAAAAAACAAATCAGGCCGCTTTCCATTGCCTGAACAGTAGAAATAGACATACCTTCATAATCACTCATCATCACATAACAATCATATTGGTGTAAAACAGTCTCTATATCTTCAATGCTACAAATTCCTTTATAGGTTATGAGGGAGGACAACCCCAACTCAGACGCTTTGTTTTCAATACCTTTTAACGTATGGTCATCGGGACCGTATATGTCCATTATTAATGCAATCCCGTTTTGTTTAAGTTCGTAAACAAATTGAACAATCAAATCCAGTCGTTTGACTGGCGTTAATCTACCTAAAAAAATGAATTTGAATAATGCGGTTGAAGTTCGTTTAACCGCTTTTGGCTTTAAGTGCTGTAAAAGAAAATTGATTTTATAAGCTGGCAGATTAGATTTATTGTATGGCTGTATAAAATTAATTGAAGATTGCGAGTCTGCCCAAATCTCGTCGGCTATTTTAATACCTAATAGTATACCGTATTTGTCAATTAAATGGGCAAAACGGCTACTGTGTAAGAATAAGACTGAGGTTTGAATTTGACATATTATCTTGATAAAAAAGTGGAAAATATGAGATTTCCATAGAGAAGATATGATAATTTGATTGGGATACTTTCTTAAAAATTGAACTGTTTTTGCCAAATTTGGAAAACTGTTAACCTGCTTTATATTAGATACAATATGGGGTTTTAATGTTTCTAATAGCTTTTTATTGATTGATCCAATACAAATAAGAGTAAAATCAAAGTTATCGTTTAATTCATTAAGTGAAGACAGTACGGCGGTCTCTACGCCTCCTATTTCTAAATTATGTATTATATGGATAACTCGTTGCTTCATTAGGCTTTAACCGATAAAAATTGTGACAAAGTACTTATATGAGCAATAAATGCGCAGACAAACCAGTACCATGGATACCAATAATTGCTTATAAAAAAGTAATGAAGAATACCCATTATGAATGAAAAGAGCAAAAAGAAATTTAGAGGAAAAATAATCTTTTTAATCTGCAATAGTAAAAAGAATAGAAAGGCTATATAAATGAGCATACCAAATATGCCTGTTTCAAATAAGAATGTTTGATAAAGGACCAGAAAACTATCAGTGTCTGCTTCTAAGCCTGCCTTTAAATAACCTGAGGGACCGTAACCAATAAATTTATTTAGTATTGGGGCATTCTTAAAGTACGTTTGAAAAAGTTCAGCACGGGTTGTTCTGTCATCCATTGAACCGCTATTACTGGTTTTTTGATCAATATCTAAGGCTAATTGGGTAATGATAGGTACATACGTATCCAATACCAACGCAAATAGTATTAGTAAACTTGCTCCGATTAAAATTTTAACTAAGTGCTTAATTAAATACTTTCGAAAGAAAATAAATGATAAGAAAAGTGAAATTGGTAACACAACGAAGGCTGCGGTACTGAAAGTTAAAATGAGAGCAATAATAAAAGTAGATACAATTGTTGTTTTAGCCCATTTGGGGAAACGACACAGCTCAGAGAAAAAAAGGTAGTAAATGGATAAGGGTAAAAATAAATTAATCATAAATGCAAAATGCCCGGGTTCTTCAGCAAGACCACGGGCCCGGATAGATCTAAAAATATCCCCTAACGCTAATGCATTCATTTTCTCTACTGCGGGGTGCGGCACAATTTGGTCAAAATCAATTGAAAATATATTTTTGGCAATAAATTCTATGATGGCAAAAACACAGGAGAAAAATAATACCAAAGTAATGATTTTGGTGATTTGATAAGGAGAGACTGCTTCACTGTTGAGATTGAAAAGTAAAAAAGTAGTCACATAGAAATTAATGAATGAAGCAAAATAAGCAAAAAGGTGATTAACAGTTTTTCCAAAAACGAGTGAATCAGGAGGGTTTAAAATATCATTTATGAAAAAACTTAAAACAATATTGAGTAAAAAAAGTATTATAAAATACAAAGACTTTATATTAGGACTATGAATCTTTTTGCCCGTTAATAAGTATAACAAAATAAAAGCAGTCGAAATACTTCCCCAGAGCAACGGCCATGAAAGACTGCTACTAATGCAAAAAGCACTTGTAAAAGGCATGGAAATGATATAGGCATATAGTAAATTTTTTTTCACCCTTCGTTGATTGACTAAGATTTTTTCATAAGTAGAGCATTCACTATTTTCCTTACCGGAAAGCGTTTGTTTATAAGTAAGTAATAGCTCCAGGAAAGATATTTGTAAAAAAACGAAAAATTAATCGGAGCTCTTTTTTTGTAAGCATCAATGATTCTGAGCCGTTCTTCATTCATTCTTTCTGCTAAACGATTCGTAATGGATTCATTATGATCTCTAAATACAGTAATGGGTTTAGGGATGTGTTTTACCTTATAGAGTTTGGTTACTCTCAAAAAATAATCATAATCTGATGCATATCGATAGCTTATATCAAAAAAACCAACTTTCGATATTACTTCTCTGGTAAGAAAAGTAGAGGGTTGCGGCATAAAACTACAATGTTCGGATGCTAATAATAATTTATAATTAACCGAGAAAAAGGAAATATTTCGGAAAGTTTCATCTTCTTTCTTTAAAATATTGCCAAAATAGGCTCCAAATCTATTTTTTCTATATTTTAAATAGGTAGTCGAAACTACCTTCATTACATCTTTATTAACAAAAAAATCGTCCGAATTTAAAGCTATCCATAAATCACCGTTTACTTTTTTTAGACCTTTATTGAGAGCGTCATACATATTTTTGTCTGGTTCGCTATGCCAGTAACTGATATGAGCTTCATATTTTTTTATAATATCACATGTCCCATCGGTACTCCCTCCGTCGATAATGATGTATTCTATGGAAGCATAGTTTTGAGAAATTACCGAACAAATGGTTTCTTCAATCGTCTTTGCACTATTATAACAGACCGTTATGACACTGATAAGAGGAGCTGATTTCATCGAATACAAAGGTGGGAAAATGAAAAGTTGACCCTACAATTAAAATACAGGTAGAATTAACAGATTGAAGAACGATGTTAGTGTTCTGACAGTTTAGCAATGATTTTGTTGAATCTTGCAGCATCAGAAAGGTTATATCTTAAGAGTTGTCTCTTACAAAAAAACCTTCCATTTCATACATTTGTCCCGTTTTATAATTTCTAAACCCATTCATAATAGAGTATAACATAAAGCCGGAATTTCTCATAGTCGTAATAATCTCTTCAAGATAGGGGCTTTGCTCATAGGAGGGGATGACGGCTAGTTCAATCTGAACTACTCTAGCTTGTTTTAAAATTTCGGCGGCTCCTTGCAGCACTTCTCTTTCAAAACCTTGGACATCAACTTTAAGCCACAAGTCGTTTTGCCACGGATGCGCCTTCAGTAAATTATCAAGTGTATTGATGGAGACCATTTCAGTATTTACGATGGCTGTTCCGGCTTCGGCTTCAATTGTATGTGCGTTTACTTTGCGGAGAGAGCTACTCACCGAATTTTGTGAGATATTAATTGGAACTTGTCCTGTGCTATCACCAACGGCACTCTGAACCACTTCCCAATTATTAGATTGTTGACTGTTTTTTAATAACTGTTGAAATGAAGAGGAAACTGGCTCAAAAGAAATTATTTTGCCTTTGTATTGGTTTTTGTTCATCAATTTAAGAGCAAACTGTCCTTCATTAGCTCCTACATCCACAACGGTTTTAATGCTATATTTACTTAACAAGAAATCAATTAAAGCTATCTCAGAATTGGAAGGGTTAAAATAACTGATGTGCAGACCGAATAAACGAAAGAAAGTTTGAGCAGCATCTACTGCAATATTGCGGAAGCTATTATTCAAATGAGACATAGGGCTAAATCATGAAAAGCGTCAAAATTATTTAAAGAGAAAATTGGCAAAACGTAGCCTCATTTCCAAAAGAAGGGGGGTATTCTTAAAAATCCATACTAACCAACCGGCATATATGAGTGAATAACAAACAAATACCAAAACCCAGGTGGTGGAGCTTTCCGCCAAAAAATAATTTGAAAAACAGGCCGCAACAATTAAAATAAGTAATGAAATAAAAAAGTTACGATCGCCTTCAAATCGAAGAATGGATAGGCTGAGATGATTTTTCTGATGAAAAAGATAAATTAAGATTCCGGAACTGATAATAAGACTGAGTGACCAAGCGCTTACTACCCCATATCCCGCTAAAAAATAACCACCAATTACTCCAAATGCAAGGTTAAAGCTGGCAGTAGCTATATGTTGAATAATATTTTGTCTTAATTGTCCAATTCCCATATTACTGATGTATGCGGGTACGCTCAATGTATTAATATACCAACCTACAATCAATGTATAAATACTCAATACAAAGAATGGCTCAACTTTTCCAATCCAAACCAAAGAAATAAGGGGCGCAAAGAAGAAAAAGAAAAATAGCAAAGGCGTACTAATGATTGCCAGTATTTTAAACATCATGGCATAAAGGCGCTGGAAATGACTGGTAGCATTCAGGGAGGTCTCGACTATTTTAGGAACCATCACTTGATTGGCAGTTACAATGATGCTTCGTATTTGAGTAACCAACCGATTAGCCATTTCATAGAATCCTACCGCGTCTAAGGAACCATATTTGGCTAAGAAAAACTTAGTGATGGGGTCATACAGCAACGTAGTAATGGAGCCTACCTGCGATTTCAATGAATACTTGACAAAATCTGAAAATAGACGTTTGTCAGCCTGTAAATTTAAAATGAAGGGAGTTTTAAGGTAATAGATGAGAAGAGCGATGCTTCCCAGCAAAATATAGAGCGTATAAATAATATGCGCAATGGCAATACCCCATAGGCCTTTGTGTAGAAAAAGATAAGAGGAAATTAATAAAGTAAAGCTAGCAGTGATGTTTAAAATGGAGCGCAGGTAATTGGCTTGAAATCCATCCAAAGTAAACATAAACACGTTAGAAATATTCAGAAGCCAGAAGGCTGCCAATGCATAAGGGAAAATCTGCAAAGCAACTGCCGATTCTGAGGACGAAATCAAAAAATGAAAAATCCAGGAAGCATTAAAATAGAGAACAATACAAATAAGAAAGTTAAGCAGGGCCGTAATTCCAATAGACATGGTAATGATTGACCTTGCTTTCGCCATGTCTGCCTGTATGTGAGCTTCAGCAATAAATTTTACAATTCCTACTGGTACGCCGCTATTGGCCATAGCGGCAAAATAAGTGGTTGTCCAAACAATAGACCAAACTCCGAGTTGTTTGGCTCCCAGTTCACGTATCCAAATTCCATAGAGAAAGAAGTAAGTAAGTCCTGAAATGATAACCTGCCCGATTGTTGAAATAGCGTTAATAAAAAGCCGGTTCTGCATTTGTATTTTGGTTTACCCCCAAATCTTTAAAGCATTTTTTTTAAAAATGCTAATTGCTATACCTATAATTATACCAATCAATCCAAAACCAATGACAATGAGTGTACGTTTTGGTTCACTTCTTTTGAGGGGGATAATAGCAGGTTCAAGTGTCTTAAAAACAGGAGTTTCTTCTTCGACTCTTATTTTAGCCTGTTCATATTGCTGGGCTAAATTATTATACACATTTTGAGCTAAAATGTAATCGGCTTGTAGACGTTGTTCGTCTATTTTTGCAGTTTGAAGTGATAAAAAACGATTTTCATCCCGGTAACTTGCCAGCCTTGCTTCCGCTGATTGGTAACGCGATTTTGCATCTGACATCTGACCAAACAAAAACTTAACTTGGCTACGTGCTTTATCAGTGCGATAGGTAGTGACGTATTCTTTCAAATATTCAACGGCTTTTTGGGCGGTAGTAGCTGCTACTACGGGGTCGGGCATTTTGGTATTAATCGTAATTACTCCTGTTTTACGATCAAAAGTTGTTACAACCCGCTTTTGTATTTCATTTATTAAATCTTGCTGGGGTTTGGTGAGCTCATACGCATTACTTGATTTTTTAGGGTCGAGTAATGGAGTTTGTTCCTTTTTTTCATTATTTCCCAAGATTGACGAAAGCCATGAGTTATCTTTTTGTTTAAAGTACTCCTCTAAAGTCATTGTCTTTTTATACTCGGATACGTATACAGGTTGTTTGAGTAAAAAAAGAGAAAAAGGTAAACTTTGAACAATGTTTGGGTATAAGTCAGGACGTACTGCATCTGTTCCGCCCATTTGATTCAAATCAATACCTGCTAAGCCTGCCAATGCACTTAACCCACCCATTTTGCCTAAACTGCTGCTTGATTGCAGTTCCGGCATTAACTGAGTTTTTGATTCAAATTCTTTTTGAGCTGTAAAAGCATATACAACTCCGATAATGCCTGAAAGTATCCCCCAAACTAAGATACTTTTTAGGTTAGTTTTAAGAAAGAGAAATATGTCTACGATACTTATTTCAATATCGCCGGATGATTTTGTGGAGGAAAGTTCGTTTTTGCTCATCTATTGTATTCAAAAAGGAGGTAATAGCCTGTCTGTTAATTTCGTAAAATAGTAGCAAGAGCAATAATCAACGTGCTGGTGAAAGACAAGATTACCGAACCTGTAATGTTTGACTTTTTATCATCAATTGGTTTAAAGGGCACGTAAATAGTTGAACCCGGTTCAACTCTAGGGTAAAATTTAAAAAATAAAAATCTCCGTGTTCGTTGGGTAAACCCGTTGGCGTACGTAATAAAAGCTCGCCCTTTTTGCGCCCGTTCGTTATATCCTCCGGCTTGTGAAAGATAAGCTTGGAAATTATAACCGTTTGTAAAATTGATAGAAGACGGATTGAGTACGGCACCATTAATACTTACAATTTCAGAGCGTTTTGGGACTATTAAGGTATCCCCATCTTCTAAGGTGATATTTCCTTCTACTGAAGGATTGCTCATGATTTGAGCAATATCAATACCGATACGTTCCCCTTTGCGCTGAAATAAAGCGCCGGGTAAGTAGCCGGTTAATTTCGTTCCTCCTGTTCGTTCCAAAAGATCTGAAATGTGTTCCGAACTGTTTCTGATTGCGTAAGTGCCGGGATAATTTACTTCCCCTATTACATAAACATTGCGTTGTATTTCATAATTAGGAGCTTTTCTAATGTAGACGATGTCGAATGGCTGAAGTTTGAATTTGGAATCGGCAGGAGACAAATTAAGCTTAGGATCAATATCCAACTTAATAATTTCTACTTTATAATCTTTGTCAGCATTTAACTCCTTTACCCGACGCGCAATTTCAATTCTTGACCCAATGGCTCCTTCAGTAAATCCACCACCGATAAGAATTAGGTCGGACACAGTCATATTTTCGGCGTATGGCGCGTCACCTTCGCTGTTGACTTCTCCAATCAGGGTGACAAAAGCTTCTTCTCTTAGTTCTTTAATTGTTTTTACAACAATACTGTCCTGCCGTTGTAATTCAATATCGGCACTTTCTCCTTTTAGTATTTTATTTATATCAATGGAGACAATTTCAGGCTCACCGTTTTCTTTTTCCCGATAGATAATGCCTCGATTTCGGAAGGCATTTTCTTTCAAACCGTCGGCTTTTTTCAAGACCTGTAAAAATGTTCGGGTGTCGGCCGTCAAAGCATAATCTCCCGGACGGAAAACGGCTCCTTGGATTTGAACGCGATTGCTGTAACGGTCTAGTATTTTTCCCACTTCAAATCGGTCGCCATTTTGGGGTTTAAATATTTTAAGTTCCTCAAGTGGAATATTGAGAACCTGAATTTCACGGTCCGTGGCCCTCCGCCCTGTCAAGTAAGCTTTGTAAGCAGTACTTGCAAAACCGCCCGCAAATTGCATCAACTGTTCTAAAGTTTCGTTGTCTTTCAGTTCGTAAATAGCCCGTCTTTTGACTTCTCCGTCGAGTTCTATTCGATAGGAATAAAATGGAACCTGAATGATGTCTTGGTCTTGTAAAACAATATTGTCTGATTGTTCGCCGGTCAAAAGGAATTGGTATAGATCGATAGTCCGTACGAGTTTATTATTTCTTAAAATTCTGATATTTCGGTAAGTGCCATTGCTATCAGGGCCGCCACACAGGTAGAGGGCATTAAACGCAGTGGCTAATGAAGATACTGTGTAGGAACCAGGTATTTTCACTTCCCCAATAATGTTTACTTTGATACTTCTGATGTTTCCCAGATTCACGACTGCGTAAGTGCCTCCCCCGGAATTAAGACCGGCGTATGCCTGTCGAAGACGTGAAACAATCCTGTCCTTAGCTTCTTCGATGGTAAGCCCACTCACAAAAATGGGAGAAAGATTGAGAAGTTTTACCGTGCCTTCTGGGCTTACCTCAAGACGGTAACTATCAGATGCATTACCAAAAATATCAATCACCAGTTCATCATCGGGACCTAATTGGTAGTTTTTGGGGGTTGCAATGCGTAAATTAGGTTCAAAGGTAAGGTCATGATTCTGGAATAACTTGCTGCCATAAATTTCTAATTTCTTTACTTTTGTTTTTAGGCTATCCTCGACTTCTTTTCTCTTTTTTAGTAATTCCCGGTTAGAAAGTTCACCAATTTGTTTGCGACCGTTTGGGGTGGACAGTGTATCGGATTGATTATTCTTATCCGTTGAATTGGAGTTTTTCTTGTTCTGCACTTCAGAGATTCGCTGACGCATCCGGGCGATGTCAGAAAGCGTATATCCTCGGGCCAAAGCGGCCTGTTCTATTTGCATCTCAGACATGCCGCTCGCTTGGGCCCGTTTGAAAAAATCCATTACCTGCTCATCAGATAACTGATTAACACTATTTGGGGTAGATTTTTGACTTTGGGCTTGAGCGTATAAACCGATAACAAGAAGAATAAAAGAGAATAAATAAAATCTCCCAACCACTTTCGATAGGTGCATGCTGCTACAATTTATATCATACTGATGAAGACCCATTTTGTTCTTCAAAGGCTCAAAATTAGGCAAGTATTGCTGTATTGCCAAAACATCGCTTAATTATTTCGGGTGTCTATTAATTGTCTTACTAACCAAATATGAGAGTAACCAATCCTTTTTTTTACTGACTACACTATAACTAATTGCTTTTTCTTCTCAAAATAGATATATTCCTGTATTTTAAGCATCTTCAGTTTAACAAGTATTTCGCAAACAACCGGGGAAATATTAGGGCTTTTGTATCAAATTGTTTTTATTTGGCAAAATTAAGAACCAAAGCTTTATATGCTCTTTGACAGTTATTTTTCATAGCTGAAAAATCTGTTACAAAGCTCAAGATGTATGATGTATTGTACTCCATTAAGGCAATCATAAGAAATATTTCTCAAATGCTTTGGTTGGCAAAATTAAGATGAAAGTAATACAAGTTATCACATTAGGAAGCGAACTTTACGGGGCACAAAGACATGTTATTGACCTTTGCCTAAGTCTTCAATCAGAAGGTCATGAAGTGATTTTACTATTAGGTAATTCTGGAAAAATGCATGAATATGCTCGTACTTTGGGAATTGAAACACATGTACTGAAACACCTCAAGCGTTCCATTCATGCCTTTCATGATTTTGTTGGAGTAATCGAACTGGTTCAATTGCTTAAAAAATTAGAACCTGATATAGTAGCATCTCATTCTAGTAAGGCAGGTATTCTGGTAAGGGTAGCGGCGTGGTGGTTAAAAATACCTAATACTTTTACAGTACATGGTTGGTCATTTGCCGAAGGTGGGCCATTTTTTGCAAGAAAAGTGTACCAACTTATTGAAAAAGCAATTGGTTTGATTTCATGTAAGGTAATCCTCATTTCGGAAGCAGATAAAGAATATGCTTTACAATTAGGTGTTTTAGAAAAACAAAAGATGGAATTGATTCATCATGGAATTAAATCACCTCCTTATGTTATTAAACCATTTAACTATAAGTCCGATTTGCCTTTAACGATGGTAATGGCAGCGCGTTTTCAGGCACAAAAAGACCATGAAACATTGGTTAAAGCGTTAAGTCAATTAAAAAACCTGAATTGGCGTTTGTTTTTTTTAGGAGATGGGGAATTAGTTCCATTTATTAAAGAAAGAGTACAGAAGCTGGGTTTGTCTGATAAAATATTTTTTGAAGGAGCCGTAGATAACGTGCCGGAGTATCTTCAACAAGCCGATGTTTTTTTACTGATTTCCAACTGGGAGGGCTTACCTATTTCAATCTTGGAAGCCATGTCTTATGGCTTGCCTGTTATTGCATCGGACGTGGCGGGCGTAAAAGAAGAAGTTTTAGATGGAGTTAATGGGTTTGTCGTTCCCAGAAAAGATGCACAGAGCATAACTTCTGCTATTTCGGCTTTATATTATGATAGACAAATGGCTCTGGCAATGGGAGAACAATCGAGAGAGCGCTTTGAAAAGTATTTTACAATTGATTTAATGATAAAACGTACGATACAGTTGTATAAAGATTTAGCGGGAAAAAGTGACCGTTAGATAATTTTTCAATCATTCTATAGGCATCCTAAAAAAGAAATTCTAACTTTGACTACTTGTTGTTTCGTTAAAAATTAATATACTATGAAAAAGCTATTTATAATCTGCGCGGGCTGTTTTACGATTATTTCGGCGGAGGCTCAGTTGATTTCTTCTTCCGACCTTTTTATCAGTTCGGGGGTAACTGTGACTGTAAACGGAGAATTGTCAAATACGGGTAATTTTCAATCAATGGGTGACCTGCATCTTCGCAAAGGCCTTACAAATCAAGGTCAAATGTCATTAAATGGACAAGTGGTGATGGATGGAGAAGGAAGTCAAACCATACAAAGTCTCAATCTTCTTAAAACGGGAGTTTTTGTCATGTCTCAGATGGGGAAGGTAGTATTGCAAGCCCCTTTGTTAATTGAGCAACAACTTATTTTAGGTGACGGTATTTTAATGAACACGGAGCAAAATCCTCTTGAAATAGCCGACAATGCTACGGTAATGGGTGCTTCAAATAGTTCACATGTAAAAGGGTATGTACGTAAATTAGGTGATGATGCTTTTCAATTCCCGGTCGGAAGTGGTAGTGAATTGCAGGCTTTTCGTATCGCTAAACCAAATAGTTACGATGAAATTAAAGTAGGATATGTAAATCAAAACCCTATACGGTTATCTTCAAATCGCTCGTTAGAGGTTGCTGAACTTTCAACGGAAAGTTATTGGTCAATAAAAGGCAGTAACGAATCCAAATCTATACAAATATCAGTTCCTTCAGAAGATAACCGTCAGCAAATTCTTCAACTAAGAAATAATCAATGGGGAATAATGCCGAGTTCTACTGTAAATAATGCAATAGCATCAGAGGCAGTTTTAAGCGGGGTGACTTATTTTACGATTGGTACTCAAAAGAGCGAATTGTTGGAAAAGGCGGATGTAAGCATTTTCCCTAATCCAAGTAACGGTTCATTTGAAGTTCGTTTGAAAGGCTTTTTACCCGAAGAAAAGGTTGAATTTGACATTGTGGACTTGAATGGAAAATCCTTTACTAAGCAAAATGGCCAAGTTAAAGATTTGAAAACAAAATATGATTTAAATAAAGAAATGAACAGTGGGAGCTATATTTTACGGGTTATAAGAGCTGATAAGAATCAGATCTTTAACCAAAAAATATCAATTAACCCCTAAAATAGTACTCTGTAGATTTTAAAAAAGCGCTTTTCCAAGCGCTTTTTTTATGTGTGGTCTTAGGAATCTTCTCATAAGAATTTATGTGTTCTTATAACAATAGTCCGCTACGAATTTTAGTTTAAAACAATCGCTGCGGCGAACCGTCCGTCAATTCGCTGGAAACGCACTTTTGTATATATGGCTTATTTATCGCAGCGGCGAACCGTTTCAATGCCTGGGGATTTGCCCATACACGCATAAAAATAGCTCCTAAAATTTAAAAACCTCATTTCATGCAAATGGGCGGATTAAATGAATTTTAAAAATGTAGCGGAGTATTGTATAAAGAGTTAGCGTTTTTTTATATAAAGGAATTAATCTTTCTTGTTATTGGTCTGTAAATAAAGTTGTTAAGCAGGTTTGTTAAAGAATACGAAATATTGATCATTAATGCCATAATGCCAATTTCTTTAAAATTATTTCTGTTGATGTATGACATGATATCTTATTGAAAGGCTATATAAAATGCCCAAATCAAAGGAGTTTTTTCATGTTTGGTTTATTGTAAGTGTTTAAAAGCCAGTAAAATATATTAATGTGGATAGTTATATTAGAGATTTCGGTTTATAAATATAAAAATAGTATTTCTTGTATTTTTTGCAAAAAATAAGGAAGCCTCGCAGACTAAACCTGTGAGGCTTCCTTATAAATATAGATAACCTGAATTTACTACTTATTTACTTTACTTTTCAGGGTTTCATTTTCTGCTTTAAGTGCTTGTACCTGTTTATTTAAGTCAATCATGTATAAAGTTAATTCTTCAATTTTTTCCATCAATTTGGCCGATGTCTTAGTTACATCTATACCATTGGTAGCCATTTCATCAGCAGAAGGAACATTGGGCAAATGCTTATTTTCCTTTATAAATGTCTCAACTTCGGTTAGTGGTTTTAATTTATATTCCGGAGCGAATACATAGTCAGCCCAATCAGCTGAATTCCGAAGTGCAACTTTTAATTTCTCGGTCATAATACCATCCTGCACGTATAGGCGATAAGCGCCACCTGAAAATGAAGCAGGTAAACCTAAACCACCTGCACCTGCACCACCCGGTGCGGTATCAAAGTCGCCAATCGCTAAATAACCCGTTGTTGTAGGAGTAGGAGAACCGGGAGCTACCTTTACATTGAATTTTACCCAAGGAGCAGTGGCATGAAAATTACCCTTGATAAGAGGATTAACTGTTTCGTTATTAGCAATATAAAGCATATTACTGCCTGTTTCAACCTCACCTGAACGGAAACCGATAAATACATTGCGGTTACCTGAAACATTACCTGCACCTGCACGTCCACCAATTGCAATATTCTCACTACCTCCTTGATTGCCTACTAATGCTTGGCTACCAAGAGCAACGTTTCTATGACCACCTATATTACCTTTTAGTGCTTCAAAGCCCAAAGCAGCGTTTGCGTCACCTACAGTATTACTTTTTAATGCAAACGTACCATAAGCCATATTGAAGCTGCCAATAGTATTACTGTACATAGATTCTTGTCCCATTGTTGTATTGGATCCACCGGTATCATTTGAATATAACGTAGAAGCACCGATAGCTGTATTCCCACCTCCTCTATTTGTAAATAAGGATGCGAAACCAATCGCAGTATTGTTTGAGCCACTTACATTAGTGTATAATGCTGCACCACCTACAGCAACGTTATAGGAGCCTGTTGTGGTTGCTTGCAAAGCTTGATTACCTTGTGCAAGATTGTTAACTCCATCGCCTCCGGAAGGAGTTAATGCTATCCCTGCTCTGTAACCAAAAAGAGTATTCCCAAAACCAAAATCAATTAAACCGGATCTTAAATTATTCACTTTAAAGACCAAAGAAGCTCCATTAGTACTCCCCAAAAAATCCGTTCCATCAATGGCATTCCCCTGTTTATCCCATGCACCCGCTACAAGCGCACTGCCGACTTTAGCGTTGCTTGGCTGCCAAGTTGTACCGTCGTAGGTATACGTACCAATGCCTTGGTCTGTTTGGTAAACGATTAGTCCTGCTACGGGATTTTTGATGGCATCGCGTTGAGCTTGGGTCATACGAGGTAACAAAAGTCCTTTCGTAGTTGAGCTCAGATCAAGAAGGGCAGAAGGATCTGGATTTTTGGTACCAATACCGACATTGCCGGTTTGTTGTGCCAATGCCGCCATAGAACTTAACGCCAAGGCAAGAGTAAGAAGTTTTTTCATATTTACTGAATTTTTTGGTGATATTCTACTTTTCGAGATTAAAGTTAGAACTTAAATAGACAAATAAAAAGGCGTTTGGAAGAAAATTATCTAACGGTCGTTTTTTGACAATATCTGCTCGATAAATTGATTACTTATGAGCCATCAAGAATAAATTTTTATATTTGCCTGTAAACCTAACCTTCTCGTTTTTTCATGTCTGAATCGAAATCCACCCAATTCAAACAATCTCTTGGTTTGCTTGATGCAACCATGTTGGTATCCGGTGCCATGATTGGCTCGGGTATTTTTATTGTCAGTGCCGATATGGCGCGTAATGTCGGCTCTCCGGGTTGGCTCTTACTTACTTGGCTCCTCACGGGCATTGTTACTATTGCCGCTGCATTGAGTTACGGTGAATTGGCAGGAATGATGCCCAAGGCAGGAGGGCAATACATTTATATTCAAAGAGCGTTTGGTCCTCTCACGAGTTTCGTATATGGCTGGACGGTTTTTATGGTCATCCAAACAGGGACGATTGCGGCAGTAGCGGTTGCCTTTACCAAGTATTCTGCGGTGTTTTTTCCCATTCTCAATCCTGAAAATGTTTTATTGGCTCTGGGAAGTGTAAAAATATCGGTGGGGTCTTTGTATGCAATTTCAAGTATTATTCTTCTTACCTATATTAATACGCTCGGTATCCAAAGCGGGAAAATAATTCAAAACGTTTTCACTATTGCCAAACTCATTGCTTTGTTTGGCCTGATTGCTATAGGAATCGGTTACGGTTTTAAAAGCGGAATGCTTTCTCACAATTTTGAAGATGCCTGGTCAGCTTCAAAAACAACCTCTCAAGGGGGCGTCTCCGCCCTTGGAGGCGTTGCATTGCTGATGGCTTTAGGGGTTTCGATGATTGGGTCCCTATTTTCATCGGATGCCTGGAACAATGTGACCTTCATTGCGGGAGAAATCAAGAATCCCAGAAAAAATATTCCACGAAGCCTTTTCTTTGGAACACTGATTGTAACCATTATTTACTTATTGGCTAACATCGCGTATTTAAGTATTTTACCATTAAAAGGCACACCTGACGGAGCTGATGTTCTTGCAAAGGGGATTCAATTTGCCGATTATGACCGAGTGGCAACGGCTGCTATGTCCGTGATTTTTAGTGACGCGGCGGCGGGGATTATGGCTGCTTTGATTATGGTTTCTACTTTCGGATGTAACAATGGTCTTATTTTGGCCGGGGCGCGTTTATACTACGCCATGGCGCAGGACGGATTGTTTTTGAAACAGGCTTCTACCCTTAATGCTAATGCCGTACCTGCCAAAGCATTATGGTTGCAGTGTTTATGGGCGAGTTTGCTGTGTTTATCAGGAACTTATGGAGAGTTACTCAATTACTGTACCTTCGGCTCGTTGATTTTTTATATGGTGACGATTGGCGGAATCTTTGTATTACGCAAAAAAGAACCCAATGCAGAGCGCCCTTATAAGGCATTTGGGTTTCCGGTTGTTCCTGCCTTATATATAGCAGTGACATTGAGCATCTGTCTAATTTTGCTGATTGACGAAAAAACTCGTTTTGATACAGGGATGGGATTGCTTATTGCCGCAGTGGGGATTCCGGTCTATTATTTTACAAAGAAACGGGCAGCCGTAAGTGAGTAGTCATTAAGTTAATCAAAGTACAAATCACAATTAGTACTGATTATGCAAAAGAACAAACCCTCTGTTTTGAACGCTTGGTGTATGTACGATTGGGCTAACTCGGTACATTCGCTTGTGATTGTTTCGGCCATTTTTCCAATCTATTTTAGTAATACGGCCGTTAATGCTCAAGCTGGGCCTGATGTAGAATTTTTGGGAATGACGGTCAACAACTCCGCTTTGTTTTCGTTTGCGGTATCGTTTGCCTTTTTATTCATCGCGATTGTAAATCCTATATTGGGGGCTATCGCCGATTTTAGCGGAAAGAAGAAGCGATTTATGCAGTTTTTTGTCTACTTGGGCGCTCTATCCTGCCTGTTGCTTTACTTTTTCAGTCGCGAAAATTTGACATTAGGTGTGTTGGCATTCACGGTTTCACTCATCGGATGGTCGGGAAGTATTGTGTTTTATAATGCTTATTTACCTGAAATCGCGACTGAAGATCGCTTTGATAAACTCTCAGCCCGAGGTTTTACAATGGGTTATTTGGGTAGTGTATTGTTGTTGATTTTTAATTTGACAATGCTTATCAAGCCTGAATGGTATGGGGGGATTGATTCAGGAACGGCCTGTCGAATCTCATTTGTGACGGTTGCTGTGTGGTGGGTTGCTTTTGCGCAAATACCGTTTTATTATCTGCCAAACGGAACTCCTTCTACCAAAACCCGTCAGGGAGGTTGGATTTGGAATGGTTTTCGAGAGTTGAAAAAAGTGCTAAGCGAACTCAATCATTTACCCCTAACAAAGCGCTTTTTGATTGCCTTCTTTTTTTACAACATGGGTGTACAAACGGTGATGTATATCGGGACTATTTTTGGAAGTAATGAGCTAAAACTGCCCGATAATGCCCTGATTGTAACCATATTACTTTTGCAATTGTTGGCCATTGTAGGTGCTTATTGCGCGGCGGTGCTATCGGGAAAATGGGGGAATACAAAAACTATTTCTGCCATTTTGTTTATCTGGATTGGCGTATGTGTGTCCGCTTATTTTGTGTATACCGAGGTTCAGTTTTACGGACTGGCGGCAGGGATCGGTTTTGTGATGGGAGGGGTACAGTCCCTTTCCCGCTCGACCTACGCTAAATTTTTACCCGAAAATACGCCAGATACGGCTTCTTATTTTAGCTTCTATGATGCTTGTGATAAGTTTTCTACGTTTTTGGGGACAATTATTTTTGGGGTGATTACTCAACTATCAGGTATGCGGAACAGCTTGTTATTTTTAGCACTGATTTTTGTGATTGGGCTGTTAATTTTACGTCGAATTCCCTCACAAAAAATTTATCGTACTCCTTTGAGTGCGTAGTAAAGTTAGTATATTTGCAACCCCAACAGGATCTTAGCTCAGTTGGTTCAGAGCGCTGCCTTGACAGGGCAGAGGTCATCGGTTCGAGCCCGTTAGGTCCTACAAAACCCCTCAAATTTCGCTGATTTGAGGGGTTTTTGCTTAAAAAGCATCCATAAGTTTAAAGTAAAAAGCATTATCCCCTTCTGAGGACCGAGCAAAATCAATGCGAGAATAGAGGTTTTTCTTTTTGTTGACCAAAATTCGCAAGCCTAACCCGTATGTATAGTGAATGTTTTTAGTGGAAAAGTCACGAACGTTTTTATTGACCCTCCCGCTGCCCACAAACGCCGCTATTTTAATAAAACGATGGATTCCTTTGCGGTATTCAGCCTGAAAAGCCACCATATTTTTATCTCGATATCTTCCCTGTACCATGCCACGCATCAGGTTACTTCCACCCAGCCGGGGTAATTCGCGGAGGGGTACATCTCCCCAAGAAAAATTACCCAACATCTGAAAACCAAGAAATTGATTTTTAGGAAATTCAAAGTATTTACGGCCATCTACGAGCATTTCGTTGAAGCTATATTCGCTCTGTAATTGATGGTTATGCGGTACATAACTTAATTCTAAAAACCATCCTTTGGTAGGACTGAAGGGATTGTCGCGAAAATCAAAAATAAGATTGGGGCCAATTCCCGAGGTATGACTGCTGGCGCGTCCTCGCACATCGTTGAGTAAGTCGCCGGTCGAGTGGTTAAAGTTGATATTTCGTGTTGCGCTTATCTGAACTTGTAAACCTGCAAAAACATTAGGAACAATTTTACGTAAGAATTCTCCCTGAAAATAAGTACGGGAATAAAACATAGTAGTAGGGCTATCTAAGTTTAGTACTTCGTTGCCGATACCCCAGAAATATTCCGAGAAATCAGTATGCCCTGCTTGTCCGCGTAATAAATACTTTTCGTTTTGGGTATAAATTTGCCAGACGGGTTCAAAGACCAATTGTCTCCGAGTACTGTAAGTAGCTACCAGCCAGGCAAATGAATCCCTCGTTGGAATACTGTCTTTGGGGTGGCCGGTATTGAAAAAATAGTCTATTGAAAAACCTGCTCGCAGCCCTGTTTCCGGTGAACTTTGAAAGATAGGCATTGGAATGACCTTTACTTCATGGTTTACGAGCGAATCAGGATGGAATTTTTGCAGCCACTTTGGTTGATTTTGGGCGTAGGATACATACCCGCACAGAACAGCCAAAATGACATTACGGAAATGGATAAAATAGCGAGGCATGGTAAGCTGTGGAAATACTGGGTATCTCTACAATACAATCAAACTAAAGATTTTGTTCAGAATAGTAGAAGGATTAGGCTTACTTCAAACAGCGATTGACTTCTTCCAGCCAAATCGCCTGCCCTTGGCAGTTCCAATGCGTATCGCTGAGGCTATAAGCTTCTTCTGAGTGTTGAGAAAATGGTGTCCAAGTGTCAATCAAAGGTGTTTTGAGCATGGAGTGCTGTTGCACCCGTTCCACGAGGTGATTATAGTGTCCCATTTCGGGGGCAACAATACTGGTTTTGTTAGGAATGATTGAAAGATAAACTTCGTCAAAACCCTGTTTTTTATAATAATCCTTGGCTTGATTCACTTGCTGAATAAGTTTTTGTAACTCGCTGTCAGGCAGATAGTTGAACGAAGAAGTGATGCGGGTGGAATCGGTATCCCAACAAAATAGAATGTTCTTTTTGTCAGGCGATAAGGCTACCTGGTCGTTGTGGCGGCCAAACCAACTAAGATTAATCGCCGCTTTCCACTCTTTGAAACGAAGAAATGCATCTCCTGAAAATAAGAAACTTGTCAAGGCTTCTTCACTTTCTTTGAGGGTTTGCTCCGCTTCGTTGTATAACGCAAGGAAGAAATCAGAAACGTGCCCTTCATTGACTTTTTGCGAAGTTGAGGTGGAGCGCAGTCCATTTTCAACGGTGAACTGATGAACCGGCACAGCGAAATGTTCCCGAAAATGCCTTTCTACCGTTTGAAGCACTAAAATATTGCGCTTGGCGGTGTCCAATGAGATGTTGAGCGAGTCGTTCCAGTGGATTCTTAGATAGCCATTTGTGTTGAAGTCGTCGGCATTGATGCGTTCTTTTTCGGTAAAACTGTCACCAATGATATAGAGTGCTGTGTTGTTTTTTGAGCGATTTCCTGCAAATTTTTTCGGGCACGCCTCCGTCGTTTGTTTGAATTGTGCCAAATTGGAAAGGCGATACAAATCACCGAAGCGATAAGAGTCTTTGGTCAATCCCCATTCGAAAGCCGTTCGGCGAAGTGTTGGATTACAGCCCACCACCCAAAGAAGAGAAAAGAGGATGAGAATACTGTATTTGGCTATTTTGTTCATAGATGCTTAGCCTGTTATCTAATCTTCAATGACCAAGTTTGTAATTTTTTGTTGGCATAGCTGTAAATCAACAGCTTGTTGTAGCCTTCCACTAAACTCACCCGAACTGGTATTTCGCTTGGGAAGGGCTTGTCGCCAATCTGGTTGCCTTTTAAATCGTATAGCGTTGTATAATTACCTGATTTTACGCTCAGGAACTTCACTTCCGAACTTAAGAAATGGTATTGTACCTGGTTCTGATCTTCAATGAGTCCTTTGGCCGAAAACAACTCGTTGCCACGTTTATCCAATACCGCAAATTGGGTTTCCGATTCACGGAATAAGATCCAATCCCGGTTGTTGGTGGCGGCTCTGGCCCGAAAATAGGAGGTAGGGTCTGAACGGAACAGTTGTCTTTTATTGGTGATTTTACCTCCCAATGTGATTTCAAACAATTCACCGTATTTGCTTACTCCAAGAAGGTCAGTCGTGCCGTTTTCAGGCATAAACACCCCAAAAAAGGGTCCGAAGAAATTAGTTTTAAGGTCTAATTTGTACGGTTCGGGTATTACCCCTGTTTCACTGATTAATCCTACCTGACCAGAAGCCTGCGTAAAGAGAAAATGGCGTTTACCTTGGTATTCCACTTCATGAATAGGCAATAATAAATCGACAAAGGGACGCGAACGGTTCAGAAGTACAGGAGGTTGGCTGGGGCTGTTCCAGAGATATAAAAAACCTCCCGTGTCTATCACCAAGAATCTAAAACTTCCTTCAATCCCACTTTCAAGTCGTTGAAAGCTGCGTATGCTGCGACCCACTGGCAGGCGTACGGGTGGGAGCGTCATGTAGCGTTGACGGTCATCTTCATCTACCACATTCAGGCTTTTTTCGGTGGCAAAAACGTATTGCAATCGGCCAATGCTAAGGAAGTCAACGGAGTAAATGTCGCCAATAATCGGAGCATCCAATTGCGTCATTTTTCGTTTTTTCTCTTCGGCAAAAGGATTTTGCATTTCGCGGGAGGGTGTCACTACTACGATTTTTTCCAAATCGCTCGGGTAATTACGAACGATATAGATACCACCCGCAGGAGCCGGTTCAAAGGCCTGTTCCTGTTGCAGGAATACTTTATTGAGGGTTTTGGCACTGGCAGATTTGCTCAAACGGCCAAACGTCAGTGAAGAGTATGCTCGTTCGTTTTTGTAAGCAGATTGAAACACCAACTGGTCAAAAGGAAGCTTTTCAGTAATGTCATAGTTGAGATTATTGAAAAGATAATTCATAAAACCAGTTCCCATGTACTCTTTGCTTTTGCGCGGATTGATGGCGAAAGTGAAATTGGAAGCTCCAAGTGTTTTTTCCAGAAAAGTATTATGAATAGATGAGTTGGCCCAAGTTCGTTGGTATTCTAAATCAATGAGATAATCTTTTAATACCTGTGAATCGTTGGCGTAAACCACAAAGTTTTTGTGAAACGCTACATACGTCTTTGGAAAGCCCTTAAAGAGTCCGCCAAACAACACAGAAGGAAGTTCAAACCAATCAATAGTGTAGACATATCCTCCCTGAAACGGCTCATAAGGAAAGCCTTTGTTTTTATTGAAAAGAATAGATAAACGCTTAAAAAACCTTTCAAGGCCGTTTTTGGGCTGCACCTGTTGCAGCAAAATCTGGCCTTTGGTAAGCACATTGTTAGGCTCTAACTGACACAAGATCAGTTCTTTATTGATACTCCGATAAAAAGAATCTAACCGAGCATTTCCCAACAATGTCAACAGGCTTTTTCGAGATTGATTTACTGAATCAGTTGAAATGTTGCTTAACTGAGGGCGGAGCTTGCGAATGAACGTAAGTCCATCGTCGAAGCCTAAACGGAACATAATTGCCGTATTGTTGGGAATAAAAAAAGCACTTTTTAAGGTGCTTGCTTTTTGATTGTTAAGTGCTTCCAGATAGCCTTCCAATTTTACTTTTTTGCCTTTGGAGACCAACGTAGGATTCTTTAAAGAGAATAATTTGTCCAAATGCAAACCTTCAGTTCCGGGTAAAAATGATAAGAAATAGAGTAGCGCTGCGTCAGGATTGGTGGAAGCTTCATTGCGGAGTGCTTCAGAAAGCAAGACGTTATCCATGTATACGCTCAATTCGCTTCCTTCCTGCTTGATACTTTCAAAACGGCTGGTATTGGTAGCGCGGAGTGGGCTTCTGGCAAATCGTATCCAATCTTCGAGCACATCACCGGAAGCGCAGGAAACTAAAAAATTATTAAAGAAAGTATAGGTAAATAAAGGCTCCGAGTTGGGGGTGGTAACGTCATAAATTTTCTGTCCGCTATGGATATGAGACGTTACACGTGCTTTGGAGGAAGCAGGCCCTTCCAGCCAATTATAGCTCTGGAAGGCTTCGAGGGGTAGGAAAACCAAATAAGTAAAGCGCCCTCCTGATGTTTTTTGCAGCACATACGTGATGGAACGGCCTTTGAGTAGTTGCTCGGGGCGGTTAGTTTCATCCGATAGTAATCGGAACATATCAATCTGGCGAGCGGCCAAATTGAATAAAGGCACTTCGCGCATCTCAATACCACCTTTTTGAACTTTGTAGGTGGTATCTTGTAAACGCTGACTTTGAACTAAAAAGAAGGTGTTTTCAGGGAGCAATTTCCAGACTGAAGCCGAGTACATCTGCCACCTCTGAAATCCCCACCACCCGGCAAATAAAACCGTTAATGAAATTCCAACGATTAAGCCTCTTTTTCTCATAGTAGTTTACCGTTTACGGTTAAAAGTTGAAAATGGCATCTACTGCTTACCGCATGGGCCCGCGACGGCCGGGGCACGGTAAGCCGTCGCGGGCTCATGCGGTACCGTGTCCCGTGTAAACACCCTACCAGTTCAATTTATGCCTTGATTGCTCTTACTTTGCTATTCAATTCTAAACGGAAGCGAAGCAATTCTTTGAAACTTTGAATACAAACCTGAATAAGTTTCCAGCGCAGAATCGAAACTGTACCCGTTAGACGCTCTTTGTGCGTAATAGGTATGTCGAACGTGTTCTCTCCTGCTTTCTTTGCCATAACCGCCAAGAAAATATTGGGAGCAAACGGCTCAGGATTAGGTAGTTGTGCTAAGAGTTTTTTGAGATAGCTTCCTTTTATAAGTCGGAAAGGAATGTTGGCATCATTGATAAACGTGCCGTATACAAAGAATATGGTGTATTTTAGAATCCGGGTAATAATCAATCGGGCACCCGCATCGTGACGAATTTGACGATAGCCCATTACAAAATTGGATTCATTTCGCTTTTCCCACAATTTTTTAACGTCGTCGGTTATAAACTGATCATCGCTATCGGTTTGAAACACCCATTCAGAGTTAAGTTCAGCAGCTTTACGGTAGCCATTTACGACGGCATTTCCGTGTCCGCCGTTCGGCTGATGTACTACAAGCAGGTTTTTAATGTTGGGAGCAATGCGGTCAAGAATGACTTTCGTACCATCTTTAGAGCCGTCATTGATTACAATTAATTTAGTTTCTTTGCCTGGGAAAGTATTTGTGAGGAAGGAAGTCCACATATCTACTACCTGCTCAATACATTCTTCTTCATTATAAGCAGGCATTACAATCGAGAAATAAAGGCTCATTAGTTAATTGGGGATTTGTGATTAGCGAATTGCACAATTTGAATAACCTGTACATTAATTTGCCCGCAAAACTACTCAAAAAAAGGCGTTTGGCCTACGTTTGACCGGGAAGGATTTATTTTATGGACATCAAACATCCTGCCAATTTTAAGGCGCATACTTGTCTTTGAGGTTATTGATGGGCTTTTCAATCAGATACCAGGATACAGTTGCCACTACTGTGGTAAGTAAAAAAAGTATCATAACCTGTAGTATGTGCATCTCTTGGAAGCCTTCAATAGTACGGCCTAATTTGTTGAAAAAGCGAACAACTGGATGATAGGCCGGGGAATGATAGTGGTTATAGACAAAGTTGTGATAAACGTATAATCCATAACTGATTTTGCCCAAATAATTGCTGATGGGGTGTTCTAAAAACCATTTAAACCATCCTTTGTAACCAATAATGGCACCACCAAGCAGGAACATAAAGAAAATAGAGGCAAAAAAACGCTCCCAAATGTTGATATACAGATTTTGATTCTGAGTAACGCCGGCTTTGGTCAATTGAGCTGAAAGTATAAAAATGACGGCCAATGCTCCGAAACTTAATCCCAAATACAGGCGATTGCTGAATAATTTTTGAAAAAAAGGACGATGGTACAATTGTGAATAGGCCATCAACGCCCCAAATCCAAAAGCATCTAAGGCAGTTGGCATGGTCACGTAAGAAACATACCAAGGTTGGTTAGTTAGCAGAAAATAAGCCCGTAATAAAACACTGAACGCAATCAAAATCCCAAAAAATGAAACTATGTAGCGACGAGGGATAAAGAAAATCAGTAGAGGAAAGAAAATATAAAACTGTTCTTCAACGGCCAATGACCAAAAGTGGTCGGTCACTCCCAACCATGTTCTTTCAACAGCAATGTAAATGTTGGATGCATACAGAATTTGCCATAATTCTTTTCCACGTACCGAAGGGTCACGCAGAATCCACAAAACAAATAGAGAAAGGTAGTAGATGGGAAAAATGCGTAGGGTACGACGTATGTAGAATTTTTTCAGGTAATCTCCTAAACCACCCTCTTTTCCGTAATTTTTATCTTTGCTGCTCAACAAAATCCGGGCAATGAGAAAACCACTCAAGACAAAAAATAAATTGACTCCCAATTTTCCGAATGGTAGCGTATGAGGTTCGGGCATCCAGTGATCCCATAACACCAAAGCCACGGCCATAAAACGCAATCCATCTAATTGAATGAGATAATTGTCCTGATGTTTCACCAATTTGTCTTAATGTTTTGTTTCTCGGTTTTTTCAAAGGTTACTACTTCGCAATCGGCATTTTCCAGATACAGCTTTCCTTGGCGGTCATAATGGAGCCAACGAACGCGGTATGTGCCTGCTTCTACTTCCTGAGCCGAAACGGTGGCGGTAGAGCCTTTTATAAAATAGCGATTGTAGTTGAAAATATTTCGGAATGAATGTTTACGAGCCTGCGAGGTAGGAAATACGTATTGATAGTTGGAATTTGACAAAACGATGTAAAGACCTCCGTCACGTAAGTCGTAAAGACGATAGTTGGGTTGCGAAAGCTTGAGCGTATTGTTGACCACTTGACACGCTTTTCCGCTTACGATGCTATCCTTGGGAAGGACGATATTTTCTAAAAATAACTTAGGAGCCTGATAAATGGAACCTGAAACAGGACCGTCATTGCGCCAATTGAAACTGCTGCTGATGTTGTACTTCCGTAATTGGATAGCGTCGTATAAATGGTAATGCTGATTGCAGGCATACAAATACGCTGCTCCCACCACAAAAGTCACTGTCAGTACCTCCCTGAATACTGAGCTGACCAGTCTTGTCAAATAGGCAATATTAAAGCTGAGCAGTAGCGCTGAATACAGTTTATAGCGGCTCGTCAGCATTATTTCTGCGCCTAAGCCCGTCCGTGAATAAGTAACGATGAGCCCGGTGGCCAGTGCAAACAACACGCCGCCCAGATAAAAATAATCGAAGGAGTCCAGTGCAAAATTGCGTTTCCAATAACTTCTCAATATATAAAGCAACATACTCAAGCTCACAAACAAAGTCAATCGACCCATCCAAATGGGCATTTGATAAGGGAAATTACCAAAAGGCAAACCTTCAGCCAAGGAGCCGCAAAACAATACATAGCTGTGAAGCATGGCTCTAACATCCCCGGAAGCACTCAAATCGGTGGGTGGACTTTGGTAGTCCCAAAAGTAAAGGGTAATACTGAAAATGCTGAATGCAAGCCAAATAGCTGTATTTTTCCAACGTTTCTGGAGCAATAAAATGCCTAATGCCAATGGAAAAATAAAAAGCCCGTTTCCGCTCGTAAACATTCCCATAAAGGCCGTAGGCAACGCCCACCACCAGTATTTATCAGCGCGACTGAGTCTCCAAAACGTAAGCATGGCCCAGGCAACTACCCAACTATTTTGGATAGCAGCCATGCCCCAAAAGGCATTTTCCCAAAAAGCCAGCGAAAACCAAAAGGTAGCGATGGGCAAAGCATACCACACAGCACCCGCCAGGGGTTTAAAAAAACGAGTCAGCAACCACCAAATCAGCAATAGAGCCAGATTCCCAAAAAACATCAAGTGCTCGTAATTGATGCGACCAAAGATTTTGTAGTCAATGATGGCAACTAAACGGGTAAGCGCAACGCGGTGCTCGTTGTGTTGTCGGTAAAGCTCATAGAGTTTGCCCCCAAAGCTATCGGCCATTTCAAAATTCAGGATGGTTGCTTTGAAGGCATGGTCATCCCATTTTGGAATATTGATGGCATAGCGATTCCAAAGCTGATAATAGACAAAAATCAGCGCAAAGGTGACGATTAAGGAAGCGAATGCTCGTTTGTTCATCAGCACAATTAGTGGATGAGTGAAGGGGTGAATGAGTGAATAATAGAGGCAATATTTGCTGCATCCAATCCCGATTGTGTCTGATGATAACTTTGGCTGCCGTAACGCCCGTTAGGGTATCCCTGCGCGGTCAGTGATTTGAAATTTTTGGGATGAATACCGGCTTCTAAAAGTTTGACCGAAAGTTGTTGCGCCAATCCGCCAATACTGACGTGTTCTTCCACTACCAAAATATTTTCCACTTTTCGTAAAGCTTCGGCAGTAGCGTTAGTTAGTTCAAGAGGAAGAGTAAGAGCCGTATACACGTCACATTCAGCTTGCAATCCCACTTGGATCAGCGCTTTCAGTACATTGGCAACAATAGGCCCTAAGGCAACAATTGCCGTTTGAGCATTGGCCGAGTGACTTATTTGTTTCAATGACCCCGAAAGTTCAGCACCTTCAGGAGTGAGCGAGCCTACGCCAAGGCGCAAATAGGCGGGGTGTTTTTCGTGGAGAATTTGGGTTAAAACGGGCTCTACTTCATCGCTGAAGGCAGGAATCCACGTTTTTACGTTTTGCAGACTGCTCAAACAGGCCAAATCTTCAATGGCGTGGTGTGTGCTGCCCATGATGCCGTATCCGTATCCACCGCCGTTCCCTACCAAAAAAACGGGCAGATTATGCAGGCAGGCATCGTTGCGAAATTGTTCCAGACAGCGATAAACTACAAACGGCGCAATGCTGTAGCAAAACACTTTGTAGCCTTTGTAGGCCATCCCTGCTGCTACACCTACCATATTTTGCTCGGCTACGCCGGCGTTGATAAAACGTTTGCCCAGTTTTTTCTGGAGATTCTCAAGGGCATTATATCCCAAATCGCCCGTAATGAACACGACGGATTCATCGGCAAGTGCTAACTTTTCTATAGCGGCTGAAAATTCTTTACGCATAACTTTATATATCCTTTTGAGTAACCTCAGTCAATGAAGGAGTACTAAGAAGTTGATGAAACAGGTGCAAATTAAGCGAAATTCAAAAGGCTACCCAAATCCGGTTACATTAGTGGGTAATATTACTTTCTTGAATTGCGTCAAAAGTGAAGGGCTGCCAACGGATTGTCAACACTTTGTTTTGTTCGGTTGCAATACCGATTTGATACTTGCCGGTGGGAAAATGCCTGTATGTTAAACTCGCGTGAAAAACAGGGTAGTAATAGCTTTGCCCAAGTAAAAAAAATCGAATACTTCGCCGATTATATAACGTATGAATAAGGTAGGTAGTTGATTTTTCTTTGTTTTTGAATGCAATGTAACAGTCCTTTCCCCACCCAAAATGATTGACGGAATCGGCTTTACCTTCAATCGATACTGTTTTTTTATTCTCTAATTTGCTGATTTTTAAACCCTTAATCATTTCTTCTTTATCAATTGTTCGGCTAAAGGGAGATTGTGTGATAGTATACCCCAAGTTGCTTTTAGCCTGCTCCATAACAACTCCCGACGCTCTTTCCCAATAAGAAGTATCGCGATAAATGAACCATTCATGGGCAGTAGCCCAATTGTACTGACCTGAAATATAAATACGCTTATATTCTGAAAATACAGCATAAAAATTGAAATAAGAAAGAAGCCAAAATCCTATCAAACCGCCCAAAAACAGACTATATAAGTTGGTACGCTGTTTTAGAAAAGGAAGCAACGACAGATAGCCTAAAACCAAAACTGCTACTGAATTGATGCGATAACGGTTGATATGCAGTAGTAATTCGTCTTTATTAACTCTCGAAAAGCAAATCAGCAATCCGGTTAAAACAAAAAAAGTAAATCCTCCAAACAAAAAATCGGATAGTGAGGAATTGGGCGTGCGCAAAGAAATAAAAAGAGATTTGAATGAACGATAAAAAACGACGCAGGCAATGATTAAAACGATTCCACCACCGACTAAAGACTCGATGTCGGTAGAGGTCAGAAATTTAGGCCAAGATTCATCCCAATTAAGTGCCGAGCCGAGAAAGACCAAAAAATTGGCAAATACATAAAAAGGATGTGTAATAATGTTTTGAAAAGGATTATTACGGCTTTGTATTTGCACATACTCCTGAAAATAAAAGCCTATGATAAGTGCAGAGATTGCAATCCAAATCAAGGTATATTTCCACCGTTTTTGTATGACTAATAATCCTAATCCTGCCATTAAAACCACAATGCCGTTGCCAAACGTATACGTACAAAGTGCGGCACTGGCAAGAGCTAACCAAAAGTGCAGACTGCGACGAGTGGATAACCAATGAATAGTAAGGATGGCAAAAAAAGAAACGGAATTATAGGCCAACGTAGCCGCAGGCCACAAAACTCCATCGTACGAATAGCAGGGCTGAAAAATAATCAGCGAAATGGGCAACAGATAGAGTAATGAATAGCCTGCCGTTTTCAGTTGCTTCCAACACACTATGAAAATACCGAGCAGCGACAGATTTCCCAGTAAAATAATTAAGTAAAACGAGACTTGACCCGTTAGCAGATATTGTATGAGTACAACAATTCGTGTATAAAAAAGGCGATGCTCAACAAACTGCGCCGTTAACAAAGATATTTTTTGGGCGTAATCATTTCCTGCCGAAACATACTTGGAAAGAAAATGAAGGATTAGTTCAAAGTCATCTCCCTGAGGCACATTTACGGCAAAGTATCCCAGAAAAATACAGAATACGGCGATAGGAAAAAGTAAAAATACCTTGATTAGGAGTGGATAACCACTTATTTTTTTCATTTAGTATAAATCTGAACGATATATAAGGAAGGTCAGACGTTTACTTCTTTCTCTGTTTCACCAAGGTCATAATCTCTTCAGAAGTGCGGAATGTTTTTTCTCCTTTTTGAATTTTAGTGCGTATGAATTTGGGTCGTTTTTTAGTCTCTTCAAAAATCTTGCTGATGTATTCGCCGAGGAATGAAATGCCCAGCAGCGTTAAACCGCCAAATAATACAATTAGAATAATGACGGTAGTAAAACCTTGTGGTGTATCAGGGGCAAAAAAGTATTTGGCCAAAATCTGGTAAAAAATCCCCAGAATAGACAAACCTGTGAGCATAAAACCGGCGTAGCTCATCAATTCCAACGGAGCAAAACTGAAGGAGAAAATAGCTTTCTTAGCCCACCAGATATTTTTGTGCCAGTTGTTGGTCGAAACTCCAAACATTCGTTCCGGGCGGACATAATCCACCCCGGTTTGTTTAAAACCTACCCATGCCCGGAGACCTCGTAAAAATTGTTCCGTTTCGGGCAAAGCCACCAATTCTTTAACCACCTTGCGGTCAATCATCGAAAAGTCACCGGCGTCTCGTGGAATAGGTACGTAGCTGAGGTTTTGAAAAATCTTATAGAAAGTCTTGTAGAAAAAGTGAATATGGGGTTTCATTTCGCGTTGCACCCGTACCCCGTATACTACATCGAAGCCATTGCTCCATTTTTCATAAAACTGCGGAATAATCTCGGGGGGGTCCTGCAAATCGCCGTCCATGAGCACTACGGCATCGCCCGTTGAAATCTCCATGCCGCTCAAGAAAGCGGATTGAGAACCAAAATTACGCGAGTGAGTAATTCCAATCACATTGGAATCTCGCTGACAAATCGCGTTGATTACTTCATCCTGATTATCCGGAGAGGCATCGTTGACAAAAATGATTTCGTAACGTACTTTGAGTTCATTAAATGTTTTTACCAACCGCTCGTACATAAACGGAATGGCTTGAGCATCTTTGTAACAGGCAATAATGGCCGTAATGACCGGATTGAGTTTTGGATTAGTAAAAGCCGGCAATATATCAGCTTCGTACTCATGAGCTTCCTGCCATTCTTTAGTTAAACGTAGTCCATTGCTCAATGAAGTGCGAGCTTGCCAGCCCAGATCTTTTTGAGCTTCGGATGGGTCTCCGTACCAGTCGGCTAAGTCCCAACCACGGTTGGGCATACTGCCCCAAGTGGGAGGCTGAGTCTGACCGAAGGTTTGACCCGAAATGTCTACCAACTCGCGCATAGTGGTTTTTTGCCCGGTGGCGATGTTGTATGATTTACCTGAAATAGTGCTGTTGACTTGTAATGCTGCGTCCAAAAATGCCTCTATGCAGTCGTCTGCATAGACAAAATCGCGACTGATATCGGGCGAAACGAGCGGAGGGTAGTTGCCTTTCCGTGCTTCTTCCACCAATCTTGGAATCAGGCGATCAGGTTCTTCCCAAGCACCATAAATCGAATAGAGACGTAAATTAAGAGCTTTACGCTGATGAACTTTAGCATAAAACTCAATCAAATAAGCCGCCGAGACTTTAGAAACGGCATAGTGGCTATTGGGTTTTACGGCATCGGTTTCTTTGGGAGCAGTGCAGTTGAAGCCATATTCAGAACTACTGCCGGCGTGAATATAAACCGTTTCGTCGGTGCAACTTTCGAGAATATTGACCGTACCGATAACGTTGGTTTCGTAGGTAAGATTGATGTTTTTTTGCTTACTGTAAGCACCATAAGCCGCCAAATTGAAGACGGTGCGGGGCTTGTACTGTTCAAAAATCTGTTCAACGGAGTTATTGGATAAAATATCGCAATGGACGATATTTTCAAACGGCACATCCAACAGTTTCAGCCGCCAAGCTTTGGTAGCATCGTGGGTGAGGGCATAGACATCCTTCCGAACGCTGAAAATATCTTTAAACAAATTGGCTCCGATGAAGCCACTTGCCCCATAAACGAAAATAGGGCCTTTGAGTTGGTGTATTTTATCTTGGTAAATCAAAATAGTCTAATTTGTCACGCCGTAGGCGTCTAAAACATCGTTTTTCGCTTGTTCGTATTGCGCATCACTCATGGGCAAATAATGCCACTCCATGCGATTTTCCATGTAGGATACTCCTTTTCCTTTGACTGTGTGCGCAATGATAACCTTAGGCAAACCATTGGAACGCTTTTTTACAGTCTCAATCACTTCAATCAATTCAGCAGGGTTATGCCCGTCGGCCTCAAAAACGTCAAAACCGATGGCTCGCCACTTGGCGGTATCTGCGGAATCACCAAAAACATCGGCGGTGTTTCCAAAGCCCTGCAAACCGTTTTTATCAATGAGAACAATCAAATTATCCAACTGATTCTGAATAGCATAATGTGAAGCTTCCCAGGTAGTTCCTTCGTTTGTTTCGCCGTCAGACATGAGCACGTAGGAAAATGACTTTTCGCCTGAAAGTTTGTTGGCGTGGGCAATACCGGTGGCAATGGGCAAACCATGACCCAGAGAACCCGTAGCAAAAGGGATACCTGCGTGTTGATTGGGAGCGGGGTGGGCGGGTAAACTGGTACCATCCAGATAAAATGTTTCCAGTACCTCGTCCGAAATTTCACCTAAATGGTTGAGGGCTACGTACAAAGCCGCCGCTGCGTGTCCTTTGGAAAGCAGAAAGGAGTCTTGAGCACGTTTTTGGTTAATTAAAGCGGCAATCAATAAATCAATGCAACTCAATGAGCAACCAATATGGCCCGCATTGGCTTTTTTATACAAACCTAAGACTTTGAGACGAAGCTCGCCACTGAGTCTTAAATAGTCTGTTGCGATGGCATGTGTTTCGACCATTAGTATCTTTTTCCTTTCAAATCTGTGAGTTCAATTACCGTACCGTCTGCTTTTTTCAAACGTATCTTATCTACATTGACGGTGTCTAACTTTTGCACAAAGATACCGTCTTTTGGCAAATACAGGTTAAAATATTGCGCATCTACCACCGAATAAGGCAGATAAGTCCTGTCCATGGGATTGTCAAACTTTGCCAACGGAGCTGGTAATAAGAGCGTATCCCCCTTTTGATAGAGCTTTTGAGCTTTTTGAGCCGCGGCGTAATGAGGGTTGGGTTGCCGAGGTTCGGTACGGTAGTTGTACTTGGGCGAACGGTCGGCGTAAATGATTTGTAGGGTTTGGATTACAAAAAACAGTTGAATTCCGAGCAGTATCATAATGCCCAACTTTAAGCTGTTTTTTGCCTCCCGTAATCGCCCTAAAGCAATGCTTGCCAAAATGATTACGTAAGGAAACGAAAATCCAGAGTAACGTTGAGTTAGGCCATACGTATGTCCACTTCTTACCGCGTTAAAGATAAGAAATGCCGTTGGAACAATCCCGATAATGAGTAAGAACCAAAGGTGTTTTTTGGAGTAAACAGCACTTTTGCCAACCAAGATTTCCGTTGTCAAATAAGTTATGAAAACACCCGATGATAACACCCAAAAGCCAAGCGTTTTGTCTTTAAACAGGAATGAACTTAGCCCTAAGCTAATGACCGATGCAATAATGAACCAATTGGATTTAGGATGTTTTCGTTGCGAAAAGCGGTACGACAGAATGAAGAGCAAACCAATGATGAATGCCAAAACTATATTTTTTTTTCCTTCTAATTTATCAACCAACCCATTGGTAAATATCCACATATCACTAAAAATGGGCAGACTTTTTTGAAACACATTGCCAAACGTGGCGGGCAGAATTATTCCATACGGATTATTATACGGTCGATTTAGCGCACATTCAAGGTAGACTTTGGATTGGTGATTGAGGCTGAAAAGCGTGTATTGTCCGCCACCGTAGATAAGCCACCACGCGAGCCCTGAAACTGCAAAAATTCCCGCGACTCCAAAGGCAACCCAACTTTTGAATTTGCGAACGAAGAAGAGAACATAAACTCCGTGCGCCAATAAAACAGAAGCGACTAAAAAGTGTGAATAAAGTCCTAAAAGTGCCGAAATACCGTACCAAATGTACCATTTTAAAGCAGATTCTTTCTTCTCATCGGCTTCCAAAGCACGAAGGAGACAGTAAGAAGCAAACAATGTCAAAAAGAAGGTCAGTGAGTAATTGCGAGCCTGTTGGCTATAAGCAATAAAAAAAGGTTCAATAGCCGCTAATGTTGCAGCCGTCAAAGCTAATCCGTTGGATTTGAAGAAATGTTTGGTAAAAATAAAAAGTAAAAAGACCGTCAGAACACTAAAGAGAACGGATAAAAGCCGGGCTGAAAAGTCAGAAATACCGACAATGTTGAGCCAGGGATGTAACAATAGATAGTAAAAGGAGCTATTGCCAATGTCACTGCGGGTCATAGCTTCGTAGTAATCAGGCAATTTTTTCTCGTGCCAAAATTCTTGGTTTGTATAGACTAATTTTCCTTTGCCAAATACCTCTTTTTGGTTGCCTCCATCCAAAACAATGCCCTGGCTGACCACCATGGTGGACTTTTCGTCAAACCAAATACCGTGAGCGTCCAAATGATAAAGACGAAGGCCCAAAGCCAGTGCTAAGATAGCTATGAGGCAATAAGAAGTGTACTTGTCGAAGAAAGAAGCTGTTTGCTGTAATGCCATAATCAGACGTTATAGCCGCAAATTTATTGAAAAAAGCTTGGGAAGTTACGATGTTTAATGAGTCACTTTCTAATAAAAAATACTCTTATTATACAAAGCAAATGAAAATAAGCCAAGTTTGCGCTCTTGATTTTAGTAAATAATCCGACTGGAAAACAAAAGAATAGCGCTTTGAATTTGTGTGAAAAGAAGTACTCAAAAAAACATTAAAACAGTTTGTAGTACTGTTGGTTTAATATACAGTATTTGTGGTACGTCAATTGCTTTATACTACTTAAAGAAAAATTTTAAAAACCATTTCGTTTCTACTTGTATGAGTTTTCAAATCAAAGAACAACCCATTGTTTATGATGTTTGCATTGTAGGTTCGGGGGCAGGTGGTGGCATGGCAGCCAAAGTGCTGGCAGAAGGAGGTGCTAAAGTAGCGCTGATTGAAGCAGGACCTTGGTATGACCCCGCTGACCCAAAATACATCACTCAACTTAAAAATCCCTGGGAATCGCCTCGGCGTGGGGCGGGCAATCATCGTCCTTTTGGCGATTTTGATGCGGCTTGGGGTGGTTGGGAAATAGATGGCGAACCCTATACGCGCAAAAAAGGTACTGAGTTTGACTGGTTTCGGTCGCGCATGATTGGCGGTCGCACCAACCATTGGGGGCGTATTTCGCTTCGTTTCGGACCACTGGACTTTAAACGAAAAGATGTAGATGGTTTGGGCGATAACTGGCCAATCGGTTACGAGGATGTAAAGCCTTATTATGACAAAGTAGATAGGCTGGTAGGTGTATTTGGTAGCGTTGAAAATATACCCAACGAACCCGACGGAATCTTCTTGCCTCCTCCTAAGCCGCGTTTGCACGAATTAATGATAAAGAAAGCAGGGAAGAAATTGAATATCCCCGTGATTCCATCGCGACTTTCAATTTTGACCAAGCCTATCAATAATGAGCGCGGCTCCTGCTTTTATTGTTCTCAGTGTAGTCGCGGTTGCCAGGCGTATGCCGATTTTTCATCGTCTTCAGTATTGGTAAAACCTGCGATTAAAACAGGAAACGTAAAAGTATTTACCAACGCGATGGCTCGCGAGGTACTTACCGACAAAGAAGGCATTGCAACAGGAGTATCTTACGTAAATAAAGACAATGGACAGGAATATACAGTACGCGCCAATGTCATTGTATTGGCAGCCAGTGCCTGCGAGACAGCACGGTTGCTGTTGAACTCAAAATCATCACGTCATACCAAAGGGCTCGGAAATTCCAGTGGGGTATTGGGTAAATACCTACATGATTCGACAGGAGCAAGTCGCAGTGCATTTATGCCGCATTTGGTAGATCGTCAACGTTACAACGAAGATGGAGTAGGGGGAGCCCACATCTATTCTCCTTGGTGGCTCAACGACAAAAAGTTAGACTTTCCACGAGGTTACCACATTGAATATGGCGGTGGTATGGGAATGCCCGGCTATGGTTTTGGGTTTGGAATGGAAAACACCAATGGCAAGTATGCGGGCAAAGATGGTAAAATCAAACCAGCAGGAGGCTATGGTCTTGGATTGAAAGAAGATTATCGTCATTTCTTTGGCGCAAATGTCGGAATGTCAGGTCGTGGTGAGGCGATAGCTCGCGAAGATAATTTCTGTGAAATTGACCCCAACGTAGTGGATAAATACGGGATACCGGTATTGCGTTTTCAGTACAAATGGTCGGATTACGAAATCAAGCAAGCCAAACACATGCAGGATACTTTTGAAGAGTTATTGTTGGAAATGGGCGGGATTTTGAATGGTACAAAGCCCGGACCGGAATCCAACTACGGCTTGGCTGCTCCCGGGCGTATTATTCACGAAGTAGGAACTACGCGGATGGGCGATGATCCGTCAAAATCAGTGACGAACCGTTACAGCCAATTGCACGATTCGCGCAATGTGTTTGTCGTAGACGCAGGTACATTTGTGTCGCAGGCTGACAAAAATCCTACTTGGACGATTTTGGCGATGTCTATGCGTGCCTCAGAATATATCATTGACCAACGTAAAAAAGCAAACCTATGAAACGCAGAGATACGCTGAAAGCCTTGTCCCTGAGCGCAATCACGGCGACAATCGCAGGTACGGAAGCTCACGCAGATGTACCTAAAAAGCCCGTTGCACCCCCTTCATTATCTGATTTTAAAAACGGTAAAAGTGCTGCCGAATTGGCTCGTGATGCCAAAATTGCTGCCGAGCCCTTTTTTAGTGTCCACGAAATGCAAACCATACGCTTACTGGCTGATTTTATCATTCCTGCCGATGGACAATTTGGGGGAGCTACCGAAGCAAAAGTGGGTGATTTTATTGGGTTCATTGTAAAAGACATGCCGCAACACCAAACGCCTATGCGAGGCGGATTGGTATGGTTGGATACGCAATGTGCAAAACAATTCGGAAAGAAATTTGTAGCTTGTACAAAAGACCAACAAATTAAAATGTTGGATCAAATTGCTTATCCTGAGCAGGCCAAACCGGAAATGAGTCAGGGAGTTGCCTTTTTTAATTTGATGCGAAATCTGACCGCTACGGGATATTTTACTACAGAAGTAGGTTTTAAATACTTGGGCTACGTAGGCAATCGCCCCAACGCTTGGGATGGTGTGCCCGCAGAAGTTTTAAAGAAGTATAAATTGAGTTACGATTCTTAGATAATTTCAATAAATTGTTGGATTTTTTAATAGCGGATACAATTTTTGTTCCGCTATTTTGTTATTTTACGGAAATACCTCAAAAAAATGCAATTTTGGAAAAAATCGTACTCTGGTTCAGTTTCTCTTTTTCAACCGCTATTGCTTCTGAAAAAAGCAAAGCGGTCATCTCTTTTTTGCCTTTTTTTAGGAAGTACTGCTTTAGCATCGGCCCAACAAATTGCTGATAATCAATGTGATAATCAACCTGGAGTTGGAAGTGGCGGGATGCGTATTACGGATCCCGTTGGTTGTATTCCGCAAACAGTCAAAGTAGCTAATAATCAAATCGGATCTACGAAAAGCCGATATATCTACGATTATAAAGGAGGAAATCCAAACAATTCACAAGTATATAAAACTGATACTGTTACGAGCTTTACATATACAAAGCCTGGGCTTTATATCATCATGCAACTGTCGGAAAGTGCTTTTGGTCAACCCCTTCGAAGTTGTCAGCGAGTTACTATCCAAGACCCGATTCCCCCTACGTTTAGAGTTTTACCTTGTGAAAATGGGAAAGTTACCCTTACTATTTCCAATCATGACCTTACCCAATACGAAGAGTATGTGATTGAATGGGGAGATGGAAATGTGGCGATTATTAATCGGCTGAATTTATCGGCTCAGTACCAGTACAAAGACCTTTCTCCGAAGCAAATCAGTGTACAGGGACGCCACAGCGTTAGCAAATGCGGCGGCAAAAGTGCCCGGACGGTATCGCTTGAAATCGGTACTCAATCTGCTGTTTTGTCAAAATTAGAAGTCCTTGATGCAAATACGGCCGAATTAACAATCTCCAATCCTAATCTTTTTGATTTGGAATTGTATCGTCAGGATGGGGCAGGTCAATTTCAAACCACAGGGAAAGTTCTTAAAAATGCGGATGAAAAAACAAAAGTTGCCATTGATACAACTAAACTCTTTTGTTATAAACTCAAGCCCCGCGACAGTTGCATCGCTTCTTTGGAATCCAATGTTTTGTGCGTGAGCTACCTTATAGCTACTCCTGATATTTCTCATAATACCATTGCTGTGGATCCCTACCGTTATCCTTCGGAAATTACGAAAATGAGAGTGTTTCGTAACAATTCTCCATGGTGGACCCCTAATTTTACTGACTTATTTCGGGAGGATAATCAAGCTGAATGCGGAAAAAAAACCTGTTACCGCCTGCAATTGGAAACGCGCAACGGTACTGTTTTGTCAAATACGGTCTGTATCGACCCTCCGCCGGCATTGTGTGTTACCTTGACCAATGTCTATGTACCCGATGCTTTTACACCCAATGGTGACGGAGTCAATGACTTTTTTGAAGTAAAAGGAGAGGCAACAAGCGAAATCCAAGTTCTGATTTATGACCGTTGGGGAACACCTGTTTTTCAAAACAGCATTAATGTTCGACATTGGAATGGGACTGTCAATGGACATCCTGCCCCATCAGGAGCATATTTTTATCGTATCAGTGTGACCGATAAAATAGGTCGTAATTTTGTCAAACGAGGATCCTTTGCTTTACTTCGGTGAGGATAAAGTTATCGAAGTCGTTTGTATCGAATTTTACCTGAACGGGCCAATAATAAAATTGAGGTTTCATGAATGACAATTTTACCAAAATCGGCTTGATTTTCACCCAATCTTTTTCGGTGGTAAGAATCGGATTGTCTTCAGAAATCTTAGCCCATTTACGTACTTCTTCTTCTGTAAAAGCGTGGTGGTCACCCATTGCTGAATGTCCTTTTAACGTAAAAAAATCGGATGCAGCCTGCTCAAAAGTGCGGGGCTGAGCTATGCCGGATACCAGCCAGCAGGTTGAATTATACTCTAAATGGGGGTTGGAATCAAAGTAAGGGATAGGTAAAGCATAGTCAAAGGTCGAGAAGAAAATAGGAGTGTTAGGTTGAGTATAACGGTGTATCTCTTTTATTATCTGTGATTTATCTTCTTTAGTAAGCTCAGGACATTTGGTGACAATGACTGCATTCGCACGTTTTGCTCCCTGTTTGGATTCTCTCAAAAGCCCCATTGGAAGTATATGGTCATTGTAAAATAAACGCCCGTAATCAGTTAACAACAAATTAAGATTGGGAAGTATAGCACGGTGCTGAAAGGCATCATCCAATAAAATAATTTGGGTATCAGGTGTTCTAAGTTCAATTTCCTGTAAACCCTGAGCACGCTTTTCGCATACATATACGGGAACTTTGTCCCCAAACTTTCCATAAAGTTGAAGAGGCTCATCACCTATCTCATTGGCGGTAGAGCTGTTGCTGGCCTGACCAAACCCTTTGGTCTTACGACCATAGCCACGACTTAAAATGGCTACTTGAAAGTGTGAATTCAGTAAACGAACTAAATACTCAATGTGTGGAGTTTTGCCCGTTCCGCCTACTGTTAAATTGCCAATATTGATGGTATAAATAGACGACCGGTATACTTTTTTTACGCCTTTGTCGTATGCATAATTACGGAGAGAAGTAATAAGACCATAAAGTAAACTGAAAGGCCAAAGTACCCACTTCATATCATTTGATAACTTTCTTAACATTTTCTTAAACTGACTTTGGCAAAGTAAGGTATTTTTCTCTAAATTGTGCGCTTGCTTACCCCAAACAGTTAATTGCCAATGCCCTTACAAATTCATTATCAGCCATATAAACTGAATTTTCGGTTTGAAGCGGGGACTTCGCGAGGCATTTTGACGGAAAAAATATCGTGGCTTATTAAAATTTATGACGATAGCCAACCAACACTGGTTGGAATGGGGGAATGTGGACCGTTAAGTGGGTTAAGTATTGATGATCGACCTGATTTTGAGGATAATTTACAGCAATTCTGCCAAAATTTTAATCGCCTTGACCTCGAAATTTACAGTTGGAATATTTCTATTATTCTTGACCAACTCATAGGTACTGCCTGGCCTTCCATACGATTTGGGTTTGAATCGGCCATGCTTGACTACCTGAATGGCTGTAAGAGAGTACTTTTTCCAAACGATTTTGTAAATAACGGACGTCTAATCCCCATCAATGGATTGGTATGGATGGGAAGTCAGGATTTTATGCTGCAACAGGTGGAGGAGAAAATTGTAACGGGATTCAATACCATCAAATTGAAAATAGGAGCTATTGATTTTGAACAGGAATGCAGCATTTTGGCACATATTCGGCGTCATTTTTCGGCTCAAGAAATTACGCTGAGAGTAGATGCCAATGGAGCTTTTAATGGGACAAATGTACATGAGCGACTCCAACGACTGGCCGAATTTGATATTCATTCCATTGAACAGCCCATTCAGCCAAAGCAACTGGAATTGATGACTGAGCTTTGTGAAACATCTCCCGTACCTGTGGCTCTTGACGAAGAATTGATTGGTAATTATGATTATGCTGCCAAACGCCGCTTGTTAAAAAACCTGAAACCACATTACGTTATCCTAAAGCCTACGCTTTTAGGCGGTTTTGAAGCCACACGCGAGTGGATTGAAACAGCTCAACGACTTGATATTGGCTGGTGGATTACTTCTGCGTTGGAGTCAAACATTGGATTGAATGCCATTTCACAGTTTACTGCAGAATTCGACAATCCGCTTCCCCAAGGTTTAGGTACAGGTCAGTTGTATAATAATAACATTCCCAGCCCTTTGTTGATCGAAAGAGGGTATCTTCGCTATGATTCTCAGCAATCATGGGACTTTAGTGTGCTGAATTCCAGTCGCATTTCTACTAATGCTTAGTGCTTCAGAATTTCAATTATTTTCAAGGCCCATTTTCAACGAAGGGTGTTGAGTATTTGCTCAATGAAACTATTTTCTTTTCAGGTCGTTTTATAATTATAAGGTACTAATTTAAAAACACCATGGAAGAAAACAATAAACTCGACAGAATCATTGAAGCTCGAATGAAGCTGAAAGCTCGATTTGAGGACAAAATGCAGAATACGCCTTCAATGGCTGATGCCCGTCCGCAGGGACAAGGAGAACTTAATCGTCATGGGATGCCAAATACACCTGTGGGACAGACTTTGACAACCAAATGGCCTGTTTTGGATTTAGGCTACCAACCCAATGTAACTCTTGATCGTTGGCGACTTTACATAGATGGGGAAGTCGAAAATCCTATGATTTTGACTTGGGATGATTTTATGTCACTGCCTCAAACCGAAGATGTGTCTGATTTTCACTGTGTTACTACGTGGTCAAAATTGGATATGTCGTGGGTGGGAGTTCGTTTATTAGATTTGGCGGCTTTGGTACGGCCTAAAGAAACCGCAACACATTTAATGTGCTATGGCTACGATACATACACTACGAATGTATCGCTTGAGGAAGCTCTCAAACCTGATGTTCTTTTAGCGCATACCGTCTATGGAGAACCGCTTCCCAAAGAGCACGGTGGACCGGTGCGGATGATAACGCCGCAATTGTACGCTTGGAAAGGCTCAAAATGGATAAAAAGAATTGAATTTTTGTCTAAAAACAAACGTGGTTTTTGGGAAGAACGAGGTTACTCAAATACGGCTTACCCTTGGCGTAATGATAGATACAGCTAAGAGGAGTGTCGAATTAAGAATGTCGAAGTAGGAAATTTTTGCGTGTCTTACCTCTTAATTCTAATTTCCTTTCTCTTCAAGAAGTTAATAAAACAACGGAATTCCTAATTAGAATGATTTTAGAAGTAGTTTCTCAATTGACAGAAACGGCTCAAGCCGTTATATATCTTTTTCGCCAAGACGATACTCTGAAAGCACGTTTGGCCTCATTTTCAAACGCCGATTTGTTGACAGAGGATTTTAAAGCCGAAGCAAAACAGGTTCATGTTTTGTACGAGGGTTCTCGAAAAGTGTTTTTAATCGGTTTGGGTAAATCTCCTAAAGAGGCTGATTTTGTTAAAATTTTGCGGTCATTTTTTTACAAACAAAAGAAAACCCTGCCCGATACTATCGGTCTCAGTTTAATAAAAGGCGGCATTGAATTTCAATGGGTGGAAGCAATCGCGAATGGTTGTATAGTAGGTAGTTATGATTTGGGGTTATACAAAACAGATAAAAGTGCGGAGTTCAATTTCTTTGAACGTACTCCTAAAATTCAATTGGAAACAGCGGAATCAGACATTGAATCCATCATAGAATCGGCACGAATCGGCGAGATGACCGCTTTGACACAAATTCGTGTCATGGATTTGATGAATGCACCTTCCAACAAAAAGAATCCGTTAGCATTGGCCGATTGGGCAGTGGAGTCGGGGCAAAAATACGGCTACTCAGTCGCTATTTTCGACGAAAAAAAGTGTGAAAAAATAGGATTAAAGGCACTTGTGGCAGTGAGTAAAGGAAGCAAAAATCCTCCCTGTTTTATAGTTATGGAATATACTCATCCACAGGCCACGCAAAAAATAGGCTTAGTTGGGAAAGGAGTAACTTTTGATACAGGAGGGATTTCGCTCAAACAATCCACCAACATGCACTACATGAAGTCCGACATGGGAGGAGCGGCAGCAGTGTTGGGAACCATTGAATTGGCAGCCAAACTTCAATTACCTGTTCATTTAATTGGAATAATTCCCACTACTGAAAATAGTATAGATGGCCTTTCCATCAAACCCGGCGATGTCATTGGAAGTTATTCGGGTAAAAGCATCGAAGTAATTGATACAGATGCCGAAGGGCGACTGATTTTGGCGGATGGACTGAGTTATGCGAGACAAAACTATGAATTGGATTGTATCGTAGATTTGGCTACGCTGACGGGGAGTTGTGTAGCTACTTTAGGGTATGCCGCCGCTGGGTTATTTACGAATAACGAATCACTTGCCCAAAGTCTTTACGAAAGTGGAGTACAAACGGGCGAAAAGCTATGGCGGCTTCCGCTGTGGGATGATTACAAAGACGAACTGAAATCGGACGTAGCAGATGTTAAGAACTTTCATGGAAAACCAATCGCCGGTGCCATTGTTGCGGCTAAATTTTTGGAAGTGTTTGTGGATGAACACGCTAACTGGGCGCATTTAGACATTGCGGGAACGGCTTTTGGTGATTCGGAATTTGGAACTATGAAGTCTGCAACGGCTTACGGAGTTCGTCTTCTGACTCATTGGTTACGACGTCAAGTTTGATAGTTAGTATTTGGTATTTCAGTAGCGTTCTGTTAGTTTTAGGCGTAAAATAGTTTGGTCTCAAAAGTGAGTCACTTTTCAATACGTCCAAATTCATAATTACAAATCTTTTAATTTGCAAAAACTACTATGAAGATACTATTACGCTGTGTTTGTGTCGTTTCGCTGCTATTTGGGTTTAATGCGGCCTATTCCCAGCAAGTGCATCAACGTTGGGAAGTTGGTGGCGGACTTGGTCTGTCGGGTTACTTAGGTGACCTCAACAAATCGGATTTCTTTTCCAAAGACCCCAAATTAAGCGGCGGTGTGTTTGGTCGTTATCATTTCAATAGAAGCTGGGCTTTGCGAGGTGCATTAACATTTGGTAAACTGTCGGGAAGTGATGCCAATTTTGATGACCGAAAAGTACGGGGATTTAAAACCAGCTCTCCTCTTACTGACTTATCGGCGATTGTTGAATACGATTTTTTGGGAAAGAACCGCTTTCGATACGATTCTACTTCTTTTCAAGTACGTTTTAAGCGTAAACTATCCCCTTATTTATTTACAGGTGCAGGTTTAGGTTTTACGAATCCTAAGCCTGATTTCACAGGTACAGCTTCTACTTCTGCTGCTTATAGACAAGGTGCAATTGCAGATCAGGCAGCGAGTTATTCTAAATCTAATTTCGTGATTCCATTTGGAGTAGGTGTACGCTATGACCTTGCTGAGCATTGGGTATTGGGAGTGGAAGCGGGTTTTCGATTGGCATTTTCTGATTATTTGGATGGTGTAAGCCAAGCTGCAAATCCGGGTCGTGAAGACCGCTATAAACTGTCTACACTTTCTATTGCGTATCGTTTTGATAAAAAAGATACGGATCGCGACGGTATTCCTGACGAAAAAGATGCCTGTCCTAAGGAGCCCGGTTCTGTAAAAATGAATGGTTGCCCCGACAAAGATAACGACGGCGTGGCTGACAAAGATGATGATTGTCCCGATACTTTTGGACTTGCTTCACTGAAAGGGTGCCCGGATGCTGACGGTGATGGTATTCGTGATAAAGATGATGCCTGTCCTGATGAAGCAGGACCTATTTCTTTGCAAGGCTGTCCTGACCGCGATAAAGATGGTATTGCCGACAAAGATGATGCCTGTCCTGATGTTGCCGGTTCAGCTTTATTAAAAGGCTGTCCTGATCGTGATAAAGACGGTATCGCTGACAAAGACGATGCCTGTCCGGATGTAGCCGGTCTTCCGCAATTTAGTGGTTGTCCTGATACTGACGGTGATGGTTTACCTGATAAAGATGATGAGTGCCCAACTATAGCGGGCAAAATTGAGCTGAAGGGTTGTCCCGACGGAGATAATGATGGCATTGCTGATAAAGACGATGCCTGTCCAACAGTGGCAGGGGTAGCCATGTTTGCAGGGTGTCCAGATACTGACTCAGACAGTGTGGAGGATGCCAAAGATCGTTGTCCTGATATAGCCGGTAAACCTGAATTTGAAGGTTGCCCTGATGCTAAAACATTGAAGGCAATCATTAAAGCGGCAGAGCAGAAAGCGCGCCTTGAAGCAATAGCCGCTAAAAAACAAGGGGTTAAAATTGACGAGTCGCAAAAAATAATGGATGTGCGTGTTGACCCTATTTTGTTTGAAACCAATAGCGCTGTTATTCAATCGGTCTATAAAGCTACGTTGGACAATATTGCAGATTTAATGGCTAAAAACCCCAGTTATAAAATTCGCATATCGGGTCATGCTGACAATGTAGGACCTGATGATTACAACCGTAAACTTTCAGAAAAGCGGTCGAAAGCTTGTTTTGATTACCTGCAATCCAAAGGAGTAAGTGCAACTCGAATGGCTTTGATAGGTCTTGGAGAAGGCGTTCCTGCTGCTGATAACCAAACCGAAGAAGGTCGTCAGCGTAACCGACGGGTGGAAGTGGAAGCGTTTCGTCAGTAAACTTGACTAATAAATCACATTACAAAAATCGGACCGCCGATGCGATCGAATGGAATATGTCCTGTTCGACCGCATCGGCGGTCTGATTTTTGCGTTACAGATTGGAAATCTCACTTCATTATGCGGCAATTTTTGAAGTATTTTCTTAGTCTGCTCTTGATGCCCCTTTTAGCCAAAGGACAGGACCGTTTGGAAGTCGGTAGTTTTTTGGGTGGAGCAGGCTATTTAGGTGACTTAAATAAGTCCGATTGGGCTTCAAAAGAACCCAAAGCAGCATTTGGATTTTTGGCTCGGTATAATCTTTCGGATTATATTGCCTTAAGAGCCTCGTTTTTGCATGGAAAATTGTCTGGACGTGACAGTCATTATCCTGACCGTGCTTTTCGAAATTTTTCCACTGTTTCACCCATAAATGAACTGACATTACAAACTGAATGGCATATATGGCCGTTGATACAACCTCGAACATCCCATTTTTTCAAGCCTTCCTTTTCACCTTTTTTATTTGCAGGAGTAGGAGTTGCTATTACTAATCCACAGCCTGATTTGAAAAATATGCTCGTTGAGAAACCTGAGTTTGTGAAAGGGGCAGAAATTGACCGAAATGCTAAGTTCAGTTCTGTGCATGGAACTATCCCTTTTGGGGCCGGTTTTAAGTATAGACCTCACTACCAATGGACGTTTACCGTAGAGGCAGGTTTTCGGTTGACATTCTCCGATTATTTGGACGGAATCAGCTTTGCAGCCAACCCTGAGAAATCTGACCGGTATCAATTTTGGGGCGTAACTGTAGCCTATCGTTTTCGCAGGCAACCGTTTGGGTTAAAAAAACGCAACCCAATGAAATGCGATATAATACAGGAATGAGTACTTTTAACTTTCTTATTCTCGACTTTTATGAAAAATATTCTTCTCCATCTTCGAATTCCTTTTTCTTTTTTTCTTCTACCAATTTATTTGTTTGCATTGAGTCAATCACCTGCTGTGGATGCTGCAAAAGCAGGGTGGGTATTTTTTATTTTGCACTTTATGCTTTTTCCTGCCAGCAATGCCTACAACAGTTACTATGACAAAGATGAAGGCAGCATTGGTTTGCTGGAAAACCCTCCTCCTGTGACAAAAGAACTGCTTTATACTGCTTGGGTTATTGATGTATTGGCACTGATTTTGGGTTGGATGTTTGTTGGTGAATTTTTTGTCATCTTCCTATTAGTATACGGTCTGATTTCCAAAGCATACAGTCACCCTGCGATACGGCTCAAAAAATACCCCGTAATAAGCTGGTTTGTCGTTACACTTTTCCAGGGAACGCTTACCTATTTAGCAGTTTATCAATCAATAACTGCTGATTTTCAAATGAGCCAATTAACTGATTTTGATATTCTTTTGCCGGCGTTCATCTGTACCTCAAATTTATTGGCGATTTATCCCCTAACACAAGTATATCAGCATGAAGAAGACGCTCGTCGCGGGGATATGACCATGAGTCGATTATTAGGAATTCGTGGTACCTTTCTCAATGCGGTTTTCTGGTTAGGACTCTCGGGAGTGGGTTTTTTAGTCTATTTTGGCTTTACTTTCGTGATAATTTTGCTGTCGCCTCTACTCGGCTTTTTTGGATGGTGGATGTTGCAAGTTTGGAAAGACGAATCCAAAGCAAACTTTAAAAATACGATGTGGCTAAACCTATTAGCTGGGGTTTGTTTAACTATTTTTTTTGGTGCATTATGTTTTTTGAAACATTGATTTTCAAATGGTTGGACTCTTTTGTTAAAAAAATATGAATTTTTTTCGGCCACATACTTGCGTCATATAGCTAAAGGGACTACTTTTGCACCACCAAATAACACTTGGTCAGCCCAAAAGTTAGGCATAGATACATAAATGCGAAAGTAGCTCAGCTGGTAGAGCGCGACCTTGCCAAGGTCGAGGTCGCGGGTTCGAACCCCGTCTTTCGCTCAAAGCACCGCCGAAAACGGTGCTTTTTTTGTCGAAAAGAATATACCACCCGCCGGGGTGGTGGAACTGGTAGACACGCAGGACTTAAAATCCTGTGAGCCGAAACGCTCGTACGGGTTCGATTCCCGTCCCCGGTACCTAAAGTACAAAAAAGAGAAGCCTAAAACGTTGTAAAAGAGCGATTTAGGCTTTTTTATTTGCCTTTGTTGGATCAAGACCAAAAGTTGTGGAGTGCGTTGGTTTTTTTTAGGTTTGTGCCTTTAATCAAATTCGGCTTATTTTGGAAAGTTACCTTGCTTTAGTAGATTATCTCGGATCAAAGCCAAAATTTGTGGAGGACGTTGGATTTTTTTAAGTTTGTGCATTTAATCAAATTCAGCTTTTTTTGGAACGTTACTTACCTATCGTACGTAAGAACTTCTGCCTTTTTTTGTTGTGTTTGGCAAGATTCATGCTTTCTTTTGCGTTGAGTAAGAATCAACCAAAGCATCCTCATGAAAAAAACAATACAACAACTCACCTTCTTTTTACCCTCTGTAAACTTCAAACTACAAATTTTAACATCAATATTGCTCACATTTTGCCTTCTTTCTGCTTCTTACAATCTTCAGGCACAACGCGAGGTTCAGTATTCGCAATATCTGGTTAATCCGTTATCTATCAATCCGGCGGTAACCGGTGTTCGTGAAAATTTTCATTTCAATGCGATACTTCGCCGTCAGGTGATTCCGGGCGTTCAAAGTTTGCCCATTACCCAATCGTTTGCCATGGACGGCAGCGTTGGAAATGGGAAAGTGGGTTTAGGACTACAGGGGTTGAATGATCGGGTTTCTTTCAATACCGCCGTTTTTGGAAGCATTAGCTATATTTTCAAAATTTCTGACTACCAAAAAATTTCGATAGGAGCGTTAGGGGGAATCAACGTTTTACCTTCCCGCAACATTATCAGTACGGGAGGAAGTATCAATAAAGCCCTTGCCAGCGCTGGAGTGGGAATTTATTACCAGGATGAGACGTTTTTTGGAGGGGTATCTATGCCGGAAGTACTTAAACAACAATACGAATACAATAACACCAGCGGTTTGCTCAACTACCAACGACCTATATTTGTGCAGATAGGTCTAAAAAAAGAGTTGACAGAAGATATCAAATTGACACCATCTATATTATTGACCAAACCCGAAAACAGTAAAATAAGGATGGATGTAAATGCTCTTCTTAATTATAAAACCCGTTTTATGGTGGGGGCATCAATTCGATTTGGTACAACTACGTACTGGCAAGGATTGCTTGCGTACGACTTTTCTAAGAACATTCGCATTGGATATACCTACAATTCGCGCCGAGTGGAAGATTTTAATGGACAGACATCTTCTATTTCCGGGGTAGGTAAAGGGATTCACGAAATTGTTTTTACACTTCAGCCCAATCCCCGTTCCGAGTAGATTTTTGCTAAAACTATACGATTTTTGCAACTTATTACAAATTCATAAGCTAACTTTGCCCGATTGAAACTAAGTGGTTTTTAAATGGAAAAATACTCATATATAGCGAATTCGGAAGCAGCGTACATAGAGGAGCTGTACCAAAAATTCCAACAACAACCTGACTCAGTGGACTTGAGTTGGCAACGATTTTTTGAAGGTTTTGAATTTTCAATTAAATACGGAGAGAATAAACCTAAAGTAAACGGAAATGGCTCTGCAACGGTAGAAAAGCCCGTTTCAGCCAACCATACTCGCAAAGAAATGGAGGTGGTGCACCTCATCAGAGGCTATCGCCAACGGGGGCATTTGGCCTCACAAACCAATCCGCTCGGGCCGCGTAAAAATCGGTACCCGGAGTTGGAATTGAAAGATTTTAACCTTTCAGATGCCGATTTAGATGCTGTATTTGAAGCGGGTATAGAGGTGTTTGGACGTGCCGCAACTTTGCGGGAAATTGTAAATGCGCTTCAAAAAGTCTATACAGGAAAGATTGGTTTTGAATACCAATACATCCGTGATCGTAAAGCAAAAAGCTGGCTTCGGAAGAAAATTGAAAATGAATATCTCAATTTCAACCCGACCATCGAGCAGAAAAAACGTATTCTCGAAAAATTGAATGAAGCGGTTACGTTCGAGAATTTTTTGCATACTAAGTTTTTAGGTAAAAAACGTTTCTCATTGGAAGGTGGAGAGGCTACAATTCCTGCATTGGATGTGGCCATCAATCTTGGTGCAGAACTGGGCGTGGAGGAAGTAGTCATAGGGATGGCCCATAGAGGTCGTCTCAGCGTACTAACTAACATTCTTCAGAAGCCGTATGAGCAGGTATTCAATGAATTTGAAGAAAACGTCGTTTTGGACGAATTCAGCGATGGCGATGTAAAATACCACATGGGGTACGAAAGTCAAATCGAAACTCCCACAGGAAAACGCGTGAGCCTCAAATTAATGGCCAACCCGTCTCATTTGGAGGCTGTCAATCCTGCAGTGGTAGGTTATGCCCGTGGCCGTGCCGATGAGCATTACAGTCACATTGCGGGCCAGGATAAATACGACCCCGTTCTGCCTATTTTGATTCACGGCGATGCGGCCGTAGCTGGGCAGGGTATTGTATATGAGGTGACGCAGATGTCAAACTTGCCTGCTTATTACACAGGAGGCACGCTTCATTTTGTCATTAATAATCAAATCGGGTTTACAACTGACCACGAAGACGACCGCTCTTCCATTTACTGCTCAGATATTGCCAAAATCGTAGACGCTCCCATTTTTCACGTCAACGGCAATGACCCGGAAGCGGTGGCTTTTGTGATGAAAGTCGCTATTGAGTTTCGTCAGGAATTCAACCGTGATGTGTTTGTGGATATGGTTTGCTATCGTAAATATGGCCATAACGAATCGGATGAGCCGCGTTTTACGCAGCCTACCATGTACACCAAAATTTCTCAGCAGCTTAACGGCCGGGATTTATATTTGAAAGTGTTGACCGAGCGCGGAGAATTGGATGCGCAAATTGCGGACCAAATGCGGGCTGAACTGGAAGGTGAATTGCAGGATTTATTACAGAAAGTAAAACAAAAGCAACTTCCTTACGAACGCCCTAAATTGGAACGCGATTGGGCGGAATTGCGTCGTTCGGTTCCCGAAGATTTTGAAGAATCTCCCGCAACAGGAATTTCGAAGGAAGTAATTGAAAAAATAGGAAATGCGCTTACTTCGTTGCCCGAAGGTTTCAAAGTATTGAAGCAAATCGAGAAAGTGATTGAAGAACGCAAGCAGATTTTTGCGGGCGAAAAGCCTTTCAACTGGTCGGCAGGTGAGCTTTTGGCGTATGGGTCTATTCTTACGGAAGGAAAAACCGTGCGGATGACCGGGCAGGATGTACAACGCGGTACTTTTTCGCACCGTCATGCCGTTTTGCACGATTCAGAAACCAACTCCAATCACAACAGTTTGTCTTATGTAGGTGAAAGGCAAGGCAAGTTTGAAATCTACAATTCGTTACTGTCGGAATACGGGGTAATGGGTTTTGAATACGGCTATGCCATGGCTAACCCTCATGCTTTGGTCATTTGGGAAGCTCAATTTGGAGACTTTGTCAACGGAGCTCAAATCATGGTGGACCAGTTTATCGCTGCTACTGAATCAAAATGGAATGCAATGAACGGCTTGGTAATGCTTTTGCCTCATGGGTACGAAGGACAGGGCCCTGAGCACTCAAGCGCCCGTCCGGAGCGCTTTCTGATGCTTTCGGCAGAGTACAATATGTACATTTGCAACATCACGACGCCGGCGAATTTATTTCACATGATGCGTCGGCAATTGGCATTGCCCTTCCGTAAGCCTTGTATTCTGATGTCGCCTAAATCGATGCTTCGCAGCCCAGTAGCGGTTTCTCCGATGAGCGATTTTGTTGAGGGGACTCGTTTTCAGGAAACCATCGGTGATACCTATGTTGAACCCAAAAAGGTAAAACGCGTGTTGTTGTGTACCGGTAAACTCTATTGGGATTTATTGGATAAACAACAAAAGGACAGTCGTAAGGACGTCGCCATCATTCGGGTAGAACAGTTGCATCCATTCCCCAAGAAACAAGTGGAGGCTTATTTGGCTCAATACAAAAAAGCCGAGGTACTATGGGTTCAGGAAGAACCGGAAAATATGGGATATTGGTCGTATATTTTGCGTGAGTTTCCCGAAATTGGTTTAGGAAAAGTAATTGCCCGCAAAGCCAGTGCTTCACCGGCTACGGGATATATGAAAGTTCACGCCAAAGAACAAACCGAACTCATTGAACAGGCTTTTCAGCTATAAAACTATATTTGATCACTCAAAATGTTATTTGTGAATATGATCTTTAACAATTAAACTTCAAATAACGATTAACAGATAACAATTAACGGGTAACAGAAAATGTCACAGATCGAAATAAAAGTACCTACCGTAGGAGAGTCCATCACAGAAGTGACGATTGGTTCTTGGGTAAAAAAAGACGGTGAGAACGTCAAACGCGACGAAGTAATATGCAGTTTGGATTCAGACAAAGCCTCTTTTGAAGTGGTTTCTGAAGCAGATGGTATGCTGCATATTAAAGCTCAGGAAGGAGATGTATTGCCCATTGGAGGATTGATTTGTACGGTTGAAACTTCTGCGAATGGTGTGGCTGCTCCTGCGGCAGCCGTCGCTGCACCCGCACCGGTTGCAGCTTCTGCGGCACCGTCTCCTGCTCCCGTACCTGCGTCTGCTCCGGCAGCCGCTGCGAAGGTTGTAGAAATGAAGGTGCCGACAGTGGGGGAATCTGTAACGGAAGTTACCATAGCCAATTGGAATAAAAAAGACGGAGATACCGTTCAATTAGACGAAGTTCTTTGCGAATTGGAATCTGATAAAGCTACCTTTGAACTTCCTGCTGAAGCTGCCGGAACCCTGCGAATTGTAGCCGAAACAGGCGCTACTTTACCTATCGGTGCCGTTATTTGCCGTATCGAAGTAGGTGGCGTTGTTGCTCAGCCAACGGCTGTGAATGGACCACAACCTCCCGCAGCAGAAACGGCAACTGTGCAGCAGGCAGCAAGTTCCGGAAACTATGCTACGGGACATCCTTCTCCTGCCGCCGCAAAAATTTTGGCAGAAAAAGGAATCGAAGCGGCCAATGTATCGGGTAGTGGAGTAGGTGGAAGAATAACAAAAGAAGATGCAGATAAAGCTTCGGCAAGCAGTGCGCAACCTACCGCACCGACTCCACCGCCAACGCCAATGCCTGTTACTCCTCCTGCTGCACCTGTCAGTCAGCCGGCGGCTACTGAAAAAGTGGGACAACGTAGGGTAAAAATGACTTCATTGCGTAAGACGATTGCCCGTCGTTTAGTGGCAGTGAAAAATGAGACGGCTATGCTTACTACCTTTAATGAGGTAGACATGAAGCCAATCATGGAGTTAAGAGCTAAATACAAAGACAAATTCAAAGAAAAGCATGGTGTAGGTTTGGGTTTTATGTCTTTCTTCACCAAGGCCTGTGCCGTGGCATTGAAAGACTTCCCGGTGGTAAATGCGTACATTGATGGAGATGAAATTGTTTATAATGACAGTGCTGACATTGCCATTGCAGTTTCAACGGAACGCGGCTTAGTGGTGCCGGTAGTGCGTCATACCGAGAAAATGACTTTCTCTGAAATCGAAAAAGAAATTATTCGTTTGGCAGGTTTGGCACGTGATAATAAGTTGACCATTGACCAAATGACGGGAGGAACCTTCACCATTACCAATGGCGGTATTTTTGGTTCGATGCTTTCTACTCCCATTATCAATGCGCCCCAATCGGCTATTCTTGGAATGCACAATATCGTTGAACGTGCCGTAGTGGTAAATGGTGAAATAGTGATTCGCCCCATCATGTACGTAGCTCTCAGTTACGACCACCGTATTATTGACGGCAAGGATTCGGTTAGCTTTTTGGTTCGTGTAAAACAAATTTTAGAAGACCCGACACGGTTGTTGTTAGAAGTTTAATAAAATCAATGCTAGTGCAAAGACGCTTGAAAAGGCGTCTTTGCTGTTTTTTGAAATAGTGATTATGATGAAATAAATATTAGACTGGCGCATGCGCGTGGGAGGATGGAGCGAATGAAAGTTCTAAAATTATGTAAAGCACAAGCAACGACCATGACAGTATCTCTAAATTCAGTACTG
>Ga0247844_1000474_pt1 | contig 86035 bp, 77 predicted proteins | sample LaCtaG_FD_192421 | JGI IMG/M metagenome (GOLD analysis project Ga0247844, IMG submission 192421) | Freshwater microbial communities from meromictic Lake La Cruz, Castile-La Mancha, Spain - LaCruzMarch201714.5m_1 | ecosystem: Environmental > Aquatic > Freshwater > Lake | place: Spain: Castile-La... | reverse complement strand
GTTTGTGGGTGCACCTTCGAACACTGACGGAGAAAAATCAAATTGACAGTGACGATTCCAAAGAGGAAGTTGCTTGAACAAAACCGCCACTCATCCGGCGAATTTCAACTAAACGACGGACAAGCCCGCTGAATGAGCGCAAACACACTTACACATTTACCGGTGGATCCTTCGATGATTCAGCATTGATCAGCAAAGGTCGCGTCATCATCGAGCAGATGGAAGCAGGTCAAACGCTTCACGTGAAAGCTGTTCTTGCAATTACAGCCTCTAGTAATTTTTGTACGAACACGACGGATCCTAAATTTTACAGTTTAGCATTTATTCAGAACACCGGTCTCACATCGGATCATGAAGTCACTGCAAAATTTGGTTTGAAAGTCAGTGACGTGGACAACACTGGAAATTTATGTGCCACGGGAAATGCTTCGAACTATGGGCTATTCACTGAAGAAGATGGTTTTCTGAGCCAAGGAAACTCTTCCGCTCCAACTGGCTTTCCTGCCGTGGCCGGTGTGAATTCGCTGTTCTCGGAACTGGGTACCGCAGGCAGCGGAGCCTATGAAGACACCTCACTTGCCTCGCTCAATTCATGGAATTTAGCCCTGACAAGTTTAGCCGCCCCTTAAGAATTTAAAAGCAGGGTTTTATCTCAGAGGTCATCAGCCTGACTATGGAATCGGAAACTCGTCCGTATCTTCTTCGCCGCGATCGTCTTCACCATCTTCATCACCATCACCCGGGCGTGTGCAATCTTCTTCGTAAGTTTCACAGCCCATCAAACGGGGATTGGCTCCATATTTTTCTTGGCACGACAGCACACACTGTTTGACCACATACATAGGCTCACCGATGAGGGCCTGGCAGGAAGCTAAACACTGCTGGAGAGCTTTGCCTTTGTTCAGCAAAAGTGGCGAACCAAAAGCCAAAGAAAACGAAAGCTGGATCAGAACGATAAGTGATAGGGAAAGTTTCATGTTGTGCTCCTCCTCAGAAATTGGCCTGGAAATTGGCCCTGGTATAGGGCAAGATCCCGAGGATGGCAAGATCATAGGCAAGGGCTTTCGCTAGTGCAGAAATTTGCCTAGGGACCTAAATTCACAGTGATCGGCATCAGGTTGAACCAGGTGCCATAGACCACTGTATCGAATTGAGGTGTCATTGAATACGACGCATTGGAACCATTGTTTTTTATGTAAAAAGTCGATCCATTCGTCTTTCCGTTGGACGTGGAATTTTGGCCGGATCCGCAGCCCGAGTCGTAAAAATAGTAATTCGGTATTGCTGCGCTAAAGCTGATCAAAGGATTACTTAAAGGATCACTATTAATGGCTATTGGAGTCAGCAGTGTACTAGCCACGGGAACTCCATTCGCTCGAAGATAGCTATAGCTTCCACTAGCTAAAGTCTGCGATACACAAGTGGACCCCGAAGCAGTCAGCGGACCAAATAAAGTAATATCCCCTTTGTTGAACTGAAGGGTAGCCGCGCCAGAAATACTACCATAGGTCAGGCTACTCACATCTACGATTGCTCCATCAAAAGTAGATACGGCGTCTAGATTCATATGTTTCACATAGGTAGTGCCGATATAATTTCCTCGGTTTATTATTACATTTTTCGAACCAACCCCAGCATCACTGCAGTTAGAATTCGAGTGAAACGAAATGTCTGACTCAGAACTAGTCAGTGTCACAGATACTTTTGGCTCATCCGTGATGGCATCGGAATTCGGCTCCATTCGAACCACTCGAATTTCTTCGCAGAGTCCGAAGTTTAAATAATCGGTATCTGAGCCGCTGCCATATGTATGTTCTATTTGATAAGATCCTGCGCGACGATCCAGAAAACCATTCAAAGATCTATTTTCATTCGTAAGGCCATTTGTGTTCGATAAATTGAGGCTGACATTGGCGGGACCGGCTGAATTTTGATTATTTAAGAACCAATACTTTTTCTTGGTGACTCCTGCGGAAATAGTGTTCGTGACCCCAGCGATATTTGGTGTCGCAAGTTCAGTAGTATTCCTCGCATTCAAACAGTTTGCTTCATTGTCAAAAAAGTAACCATCGCCTGCGATCGATGAGCTCCACCGTAAATCGGTGCCAGAGACTCTGGGAGAGGGGTTGCCAGAACTGTCCGTGATTGCCACAACCAAACCGAGGCAATATTTGCGATAAGTCCAGCCAGGCTCATATTCGTAAATTCTTAGGTCAGTCGGTGCACCCGGATTAGTGGAAGTTAGAGAAATAGATCCGCTTCGACTTGGCGAAGCGATTGAGAATGTCTGGGTTGTCGAAGAAAGTGGAGAGGGTGAACCTGTAACCTTGAGATTGACTCGAACCGTGGTGTTGCCTGTATAAAAGGTTCCGGAAGAAGTCGTTGAGTCCATGCAATGCTGATCATAATTACTGTAGAAAGCTCCGCCAAAAGAAGACATGGTCGGTAAGCTAACTGTAAGATCCACGCTCGGGTTTTTCACTCGATTTCCTGCGCCATCAATTAGAGAAATCTCATAAGGATTGCAGCTGTGGTGAAGGATATTGGTTTTGCCAGATATCCTTAAGGCCGCAGACGAAGGCGCTGAAGCATTGTAATTGATCAGCTGGCTTTCGACGGCAAGACCATCGATATTGGTGGCAGTGAGTTTAATTTTTTGAAGGAGTGGTGAAGTTGCTTCTGATCCATTGGCAGTATTTTTGTAGTAAATCTTCGCTTCATTCTGCAAAGACATACTTGTTATTTGGCTTCCATTGCAGTTTTCACTTTGATAGAAGGCACCGTAATTAGAGTCAGGTGAAGTCTTTGTGGGAGTGTTATCGTAGCCCTCGTCAACAAAATTGAAAGTCTTGTAGCTTGCAAACATTCCTGGCGTGTCGTCACTATTAAGGGGCTCTATAAAAACGGGTATACAGGCCCCCAAATTGATGGCGCTCGGTTCTTCGATTCGCATTTTTAGTTTCGTAGCAGTTCCGCCGTTTCCGCTAGCGTTGAAATTAAAGTCGCCCTGATCAGCCAAAACGGGAGCCGCCGACCTAAAGAGGTTAAGACTTCCACTACCCGATGAGTGAGCTTTTATCCCAATCCACTGGCGAGTCTGATTTGCAAGAAAGTTGAAACTACCACTAATAGCAACAGCATTCTGCGCACCGATTTCAGATCCACCCGCACAATTTGCGGTGGAGTAAAGAGTTGCTTGTGGGCCACCTGTATATTCAATCGAAATAGCAATATTGGAGGTGGGCTCAATGGTCGTATAATTGTCGTTTGTAAGCGTGACCGCCACGGGTTGACAATAGGCAACGGGGAACTGATTGTGCGATTCCAAGTGTATTTTTGATGGCACCGCAATCCCAGAGCCAACATAAGAGGATTTTGGAACTGTTCCAGAGATGGACCCAGCGTTAGATCCAGTCGCAGTCAAATTAAATCCAAGGTTCCCACTGTTTCCAGTCGCGATTTTCACAAAAATGGATTCGCTGGAGTTTCCCGAATCTATCATGCCGGGATTTAAATGAGGCGAAGTGCAACTCGCATCGCTGAAAAATGAAACTCCAGTGCTAGCAGTAAGATTAAAACTATAACCTACCGCAGGAGCCGGTGCCTCTTGATATTCAATCGTTTTTGAGATTACCAAATATTCATAGCAAACATTAGGCAGGATTTGATGGGGACCTTCCATAGTCAGCAGTACCGCTCCGGCCAAATGTAGGTTTACTACCTCTGGAATTGCCTGCAAATTTGCGCCACTCACTTGGGTGCTTGCAAGGGCTTTATAAGATACTGAAGTTCCCGTGCTCGGTAGTTTAATCACGAATTCAGCCCCGTTGCTGGGCGACCAGTTGATTGGTTGAGTCATCGGTACATTGTTCGAACAATCATTATAATTCGCGTAAATTGGTTGCTGGGAAAGAGTTAAAGCATTTTGTACAGAAAAAGAAATTGGTGCATTCCAGCCGGTATTGCGATGTTGTGCATCCAGAAGTTCCACTGAAAAGCCATCACATTGGTCGTGCCGTGAATGCCCCGATAGTCCCGAGCGATGGAACAAGGATATTTTTGTAGGTGGGCCATTTTCTGAGCTCATACCAGCAGTTTGAAGGTTTTCCACCAAAGTCGTTTGAAAGACCCGCTGGCTATTGAAAGGACAGATCAAAAATCGAGAACTCAAATGAGATGCTTCAATATTCATGGTCATCGCTGTAGAATTTGAGGCGCCCAAATACTGCAGTTGAGATGATAGCTTTGATCGGTCGTCAAAAATGCGCTGGCAGTTCAGTGCATCGCCGCCAATCAGTCGGAAAGAATCTAAAGAGCCGTTGAGGATTCGAAACACGTGATATCCAGAAAGCACTTCATTCACTCCAGGTAGGACATTCCAACTGATTCGGTGCACGCCATCGACTACAGAAGAAGATAAGTAGCGGCCAGAATCTCCCCTCATATAAATACCACGACTGCTTTCTTGGCCGTCTCGAATTGGATTAAAATCGAGATAACCAACAATAGGGGTCATGCCAGCACAGTTGTTGGGTCTGCTTGGGTTGGCAAGCACCCTCACTTTTGCCGCATCCGTTGAAAAGGGATCATAGCTAATCAGATCAGAGCCCGTTGTGTTGGCATAGGAATGACTCAAGCTCCCTGGGGTCGTGCTGAAACAAACTTTCTTATTTTGTGCACCAGGCCCGAAGTACCCAAGAATTGCATTGCGGGGACGACTTTCTTGTCTGGTGGACTCAGCATCACCATGGACACTGTAGTATCTTGGCCATGAAACTTCCAAACGTTGTGGGCTGAGGGGGTCTCGCAGTTCTCCTAAGCTTTTTGGGCCCCCGAATAAAATTAAATCACCGATTGAATATTGAAATTTAACTCCGGAAAGTGCAAACGCACGAAACCAGCCGTTGACCATTTCTGAACGCATAAGTTGCATCGCTGGTTTTCCTTCGGGTTTAAATTTGATTTCTAAAAATCCGGTTGGCCCCGCATTCTCACTTGTCAGGAATCGGCCTGTAATATCTGCCTCGACTATATTATCGCCAGAAAAAATGGATTGGACGGGAAGCTCAAGAGGGGGATTTGAAGATTCAATCGAGGTCATCCGGTCGCCGTAAAGGAAAGATTCGCTGGATGAGTTTTTATAGATTCCTAAGACTTGAATCAATCGGTCTTTTCCGATGGGGGCCATAAAGGAACATCTGCCGCCGCTATCGCAAAGATCTGAGGGCCGTTCTGAGCTCCAATTCAAAAGGATACTATTCTCGATGCCAGGGCCACTGATGTTAACAATGACATCTGTTAGAAGCTGTTCATTCTGAGCGCCGACTTTGGAATAGGTCTTTGGGAATGCAAAGTTCAAACTAGACTGGCCATCATTTGATGGACGCGTGCAGGACAAAGAAAGAACTAAAGAAACCAAGCCTATTAGAAGCCTATTGAACTTTCCCATATCTCTCTTTTCGGCTATTGGAGAGCCAGACATGAGTTTTTTTGAAAATTTTTTTGTTCTCAATTGGGTTCAAGTTGAATTCAAAGAGAGGCGTCTAAAAAATGATCGATTTAAGTAAACTGTATTTTTTTGGGACTCCAAGATTTTTAATTTTCAATTCCTGTTCCACACTGGTTCGGTAATCTAAAAAGAAAAGGACAGCTTTCGCTGCCCTTTTCTAATCTCAATCATATTATTTCAAAATCTACAGCTTAGTTCCCAGAATCTGGAAGTTCAGTCTCAGGCAATGTGCCGCCATCTTCCCCTTCGTTGAAATCAGGCAGCTGCCCGGGAGGGACGGATTCGCCGGGTACTGATTCACTAGGTCCCGCTGAACTTTCATTCTGACCACCAAAATTCATCAGTGAATTTTCAATCTTCGCCATTTCTTCCATAAATACGCTTTCAGAAACTTCCTGGCCACTGATCAAATATTTCGAAGTGGCAGTCTTCCCATCGGACTTGAAGTTTGCAATAAGCTCGACACCCTCATCAGTTCCTTCGACGAAGTAACGAAAGTTCAAGGAGCCCGATCCAATGATGCCAGCCATTCCAGGATTTGGCTGTGGTTGCGAAGGTGAACCACGATAAAGAGGAATCATCACATTCATTTCTTGGCTGCCGTTCATCACATAGGTTTTGTCGTTCAAGTCAGTGACTTTGAATTCAACTTCAAAAATTCCTTTGATCTTGTTGCCCATGACCGGTGCTGGAGGAGCAGCAGTGATTTTGGATCCTCTTTCAGAGCCAGCAGGAAATTTAGTTTCCGTTTGCATTGCAAACTTCATGGTCATCGAACCAAAGGAAACTCCGAGTTCGTTTTTCAGAGCTTGATCCAAAACTCGATAAACCATGATCAACTTACCATTGAACTGGCAAAGGCTCGAGCCCGCTTCGTTTCTGCAGACTTGCTCCTGTGGTTGGTCAATCGAGATTTCAAAAGAGATATCCACAGGGCACTTTTCACCATTCAAAACGACTTTCATGGGTGGGATGGAGCTTCCTGCCTGTGAAGAAGAACCTTGATCAGGTTGGCTTGGCCTTCCGGGGCGACCAGGGCGGTTGGGCTTTGCTGCCGTCGAAGCCGCCATTGGAGGACTCATTTGGCAATCAGCGCCCTGAATGGCTTCGTCTAAAGTCCGCTTGAGTTTACTTTTCTTTTGGGTGAGCTCACGTTTTGTATCTGATTTGTCAGACGGTGGATTTGATCCTTCTGGATTTACAGCAGACATCGCAGCGAAAACTTGGGAATAAACTTGAGAATTTTTCCCAGCAGTTTCACCGGTCGCTTTGGTAGTTTCAAACATCGCGGCGTGACCCGTGAGGGCTTCTGCAGCTGCCGTTTTGCTGGCCGGAGAAATTGGCTTTAGGGGTTGTTTAGTCGGACCACCATTTCCTGATCCACCGGAATTATTTGAGCAGCCTACTAAAACCGCCATTAGGGAAGTCATCGCAAGAGTCATTACAATTGTTGTACTTTTCATTTATCTCTCCTTCGCAAAGTAACATTCAAATTCACATTCAAAATCTGATCTGAAAACAAAAATTTCCAAAATAAAACTAATAGCAGAGCATCAATCTTTAGCCAGCTTAATCTTTATGCGTGATTTAATGCGCGATATGGCTTCTTCACTACTGCGCACCTTAAGAATCGTGCCTGCTTCTGTGTATTTTTCTTCTAACACGCGCATTTTTGCACGAATTTCGCCGATTATACCCTGGGTCATATAGGGGATAAAAATTTCCTCATCGATCATTTCAGTTTCGAAGTAGGACATGATTCGATCGCGCAATTTTTTCAAATCTTCTTTGTCACGGGTCGAAAGAAAAATGGCTTCAGGAAACTCCAAAGCAAGCTCAGCTGCGGTGTCTTTTGAGAGCTGATCTCGCTTGTTCAAGATCAAAAGGCTGGGAATGTCTTGGGCCCCGACCTCCGCAAGAACAGTTCGCGTGACTTCTAGCTGAGATCGAAAGGAAGGATCCGCGGAGTCCACGACATAAAGTAAAAGCGATGCATTCAGGGCTTCATCCAAGGTCGATTTGAAAGAAGCCACCAAATCATGGGGCAGTTTCTTGATAAAACCAACGGTGTCGGAAAGTAAAACTTTGGGCCGAGTCTCTGGATGAAGAGGCCTGATGGTTGTATCGAGTGTCGCAAAAAGTTTATCAGCCACCAAGACTTCGCTCCCAGTCATGGCTCGCATCAAGGATGATTTGCCCGCATTGGTGTAACCAACAAGTGCGACGCTGATTTCTTGTTCTCGCCGAGCTCGGCGGACCTGGTGTTCATTACCGATGGAGGCCAATTCTTGTTTCAATTCTTTGATGCGATCACGAATTTTGCGGCGATCCAATTCGAGGCTGCTTTCGCCGGAACCTTTACCGCCGACACCGCCCCCGCCGCGATCTTCGTTGCCGCCTGTTTCGCGCAGGCGAGGCGCCACATAGGTCAAGCGCGCAATTTCCACCTGAAGTCTTGCGGCCTTTGTACGTGCATGCCGACTAAAAATTTCAATGATCACGCCGGTGCGATCTAGAACGGGGACTCCGGCCGCACTTTCTAAATTGCGAATTTGGGATGGAGAAAGATCTGTGTCGACAATGACGATCTGGGCGGAGCCTTTCAGCTTTTCATCCAAGCCAAAGAGGGATTCATTCCCAGAAGCATCGGCAGCTTCACCCGACTGTTCCGAATCAGCGGAATCTTCTTCGGAAAACTCATCCTCATTCTGCGCCGTTTTTTCTTCTTCGTCTTTTTCTAATTTCCATTTTTCCTGGGCCTTAGAAAGTTTGTGTTCCACCATGGCTGCAATTTTTCCGGAGCCACCGGTCCATTCAGCCAATTCTTTCAATTTCCCTTCGCCTAGGATCGATGCAGATCGGTCTGAACTTCTTCGCTGGTTGACCCGGCCCACAACTTCATAGCCGAGGGTTTTTACGAGGCGTGCAAGCTCCTGCAGGGAGGCTTCGTGCTCCTCATTTGAAATTTTTGGCAGCTGAATTCCCACGAGAACGGCATTTTTTATCAAAGATTCCATGTCAGACCTTCTACCCTTGAATCGGGGTCTTTTGGAAGGATTAACAGACTGGACTTCAGAGGCTTAGTCAGGTTAAGAAAGGGGCTTCCATTGGATAAGGAAAACATGACGCAATTTATTGATTTCAATTTGATCGAACCCATTCAAAAAGCACTCAAAGAAGTGGGCTATACCAAACCCACCCCGATTCAAGAACAGGCCATTCCTTTGGTTTTAGAGGGGCATGATCTTTTAGGAATCGCCCAAACAGGGACGGGAAAGACTGCCGCTTTTTGTTTGCCGATTCTAAGTCTTTTGGCCACACGAATGACTCGGCGGGAACCAAAGTGTCCTCGCGTGTTGATTTTGACTCCGACTCGGGAACTGGCCATTCAAATCCATCAAAACTTATTGTCCTATGGAAAGCATCTTAAACAAAAATACGCAGTCATATTTGGCGGTGTCGGCCAAGGCAATCAAGTGCGGGACTTGCAACTAGGCACAGACGTGCTTGTGGCAACTCCAGGTCGGCTTTTGGATTTGATTCAGCAAAAGCATTTGAAACTGGATAAAGTTGAATTCTTCGTTTTGGATGAAGCTGATCGAATGCTGGACATGGGATTTATGCGCGACATTCGAAAGGTGCTGCCTTTATTGCCCGCAAAAAGGCACAATCTTTTTTTCTCGGCGACGATGCCTCCGGAAATTCAAACTTTGGCTCAGACGATTTTGAAAAATCCCAAGAAAGTTGAAGTCACTCCACCCGCGACCACGGTCAAACGCATCCAGCAAAGCGTGATGTTCGTGGACAAAAAAGACAAATTGGATCTGCTGGTGCATTTGTTGAAGAATGAGAATTTGGAAAAGACCCTCGTGTTTGTAGAAATGAAGCACGTGGCAGATCGAGTATCTGAAAAGTTGCAAAAAAGTGGAATCTTGTCTGCGGCGATTCATGGCAATAAAAGTCAGGGAGCTCGGCAGAGGGCCATTCAAGATTTTACCCATGATCGAGTCCGAGTCTTGGTCGCTACTGATATTGCCTCGCGCGGAATTGATATCGATGGGATCACGCACGTGATCAACTTTGAGCTTTCTAATGTTGCAGAAAACTATGTTCACCGTATCGGTCGAACGGCCCGAGCAGGCACTGACGGCTTTGGAATTTCTTTAGTCACTGGTGAAGAGAAGTCTTACCTGGCAAACATCGAACGCATCACTCGCCAAAAAATCGAAGTGATCGAAGATCAGCCCTATCATTCTGTTTCCGCAGCTCGTGCGGACGTGATGAGTGTTGGTCAGGCCAAAGCTCAAATTGAGGGCCGACGCCAAAGACCCAGTCGCGGTGGAGGTGCTCGGGGCCGCGCGGGTGGATCCGGTGGTGGAGGATCTAACGGTCGTTCGGGTGGTCGCTCTGCTGGGCGACCAGCTTCGGCCTCTGCTTCGCGGCCTGGTTCGAGACCCAGCTCGAGCACTGCTTCGCGGCCAAGTTCACGACCGGGTGTGCAAAAGTCATCAGGTCCTAGTCGCCCTTAGTTTAAATTCTCATAATGAATCGATCATGCTGCTAATGCCAAATAGGCGAGCCCTGTTCATTCGATCAACTTCTTTTTATTGCTTATTAAAGTATAATATTATAAAAAGAGATAGGAGGATTGAGTGGGTATTGATATCAAGGGCTCCCTGGAGCTGCTTAATCACTATCTGAAGCAAGTAGGTGAACAAAGGAGTTTTGTCATCTGCGGAGGAGCCTCATTAGTTTTGCAAGGGATTCAAGGCCGGGGAACGGCTGACATCGACATTGTTGGGCCGGCAATTGACGAAGTAATAAAGGACGCATCAGTTTCTGTGGCGAGGGCTCTCAGTCTTAGTCCTAATTGGCTGAACGATGACGTTCATAAGATCTTCTCAAAAGACTTACCCCTGGATTGGGAGCTTCGTGTATTTGAAGTATACTCGAACAGCCACCTTGTGGTTCAGTCTCTCTCGAAGTTTGATCTAGCAATCCTGAAATTTCTTGCTGAATGTGATCGGCAAAAAGATTTCCAAGATTTGCTAGATCTTGAGCTGTCGGAACTTGAGATAGATGAGGTTGCAAAGCATGCTCTCACAAGAAATCCTGGAATTGAGAACTGGGCAGAGCTTGTCGCTGCAGTAAAACGCAGATTAAAATTAAGAATGCGATATGAAAAAATCTGATGTACTTCGGGATCAGTGGGCGTCGCTTGGGGTCGCTTTCGCTGTGAGTGCTGAAATACAATGTGATCCTGAAACGGCTCTCATTGAGTTTGTGAAATCTTCTGAATTTCCAGAGGACAAGAAGATGATGGGTATCGTACTTGCTTGGCTCAAGGAATACTCAACATTCGTTCATCTTGAAAAATTGAAATCCGCTGTTGAGCAGTTGCAAGGAGATGAGCTCCTGATAATGGGAGCACTTGCGCTCAAATGCATCCGATTCGGAGATCATCGCTGGAAAACTATTGAAAAATTGGTTGTCAGGAAGTCAAAGGGTCACAAGCCGAATCTTGCAGATCAGGATATATTTATCAAGCGACTCGGATTGGATGAAGATTTTTTGAAAATTGGATTGCGGGTTGTGCCAATCGTGCCGGAAAATTCTAAGAAACTGCTGGAGCGGGACCGCATTTTTAAAATGAATTCATGGCTTCGGCAGAGACTTTTGTTCGGTACAAATTTGCGGGCGGACGTTGCCACAGCAAAACTACTTAAGCTCTCCGACACCGCTTATGGTGCAGCAAAGCTGTTAGGTTGTTCCATGAACGCTGCCTATCGGAACTGGAGAGACTTAACCGAAGCTGGGTGGGCAGAGGATTAAAATTAGCTCATACTTTCTATCGAATTTACAGCAAAGGACATTCCCCCCAAGTCAGGATTGAACTGAACAAGAGTTCCAGAGCTCCAAAGTATTCTGGGGAAATCGGCCACTACGCGAATCATATTCTTAGATTCGCTAGCGTAGAAAATGCGATTGCAGATATCTTAAGGCGATGCCCAGATTACTGTGAGATTGGTAAATAGTCCCTCATCGATTATCACTTCTTTCCCATCAAAGACTAAAAGCCGCCGCACCTTCATGGATCAGCTGTCCATTCAAATGCAACTTGTAAGTGATCGGACAGGTGGCGGCGATCATTGCGCTGACTCCGCAATACTTCGTTTGTGAAAGCTGGACGGCTTCTTTAAATTTCTCCGCATCGACGGGCCCTTCCATTTCAAAAAGAATTTCCATTTTCTGAAATCGTACCGGGTGGGTTTCTGTTGATTCCGTTTGCACATGAACTTTGAAGGCGAGCACTTCTTGTTTATACTTCTTCATCAAGGCAGCCACATCCATCGCCGTGCAACCAGCTGTTCCCAAAGCTACAAGCTCCTTCGGCGTTAAGCCTTCATCTTTTCCGATTGGAGCTTTGGCATCCATCGTGAGGGAGTGACCGCCGGTTTCACCAACAAAAGTCATTCCACTCTTCCATGCTAGTGTTGCGCTGATTCGCTGTTTCATCGTCTGGCCTCCTTAAGGTGCAGATACTGCAATTGCACAAAATTCAGTTCTTAAAACTCGAGCTTCAAAAAGTTACGTCCGAGCCTTGATCAAAATTAGGTCCTTGTCAAAATAATGCACCACAGGCCTAAGTCTGGATCCTCGCAGCCGAGACCCCATCTTTGCTGAGTCTTCAGCAAAAATTTTGTCTAATGGGATTATGAGTAGATCTCTCAATGCCCCAGCCAGAGGATTCTTCAATCGAATGGCAATCTATGTCTGCCTCACATCGACGGCATTTGTCCATTTAGCAACTGCCCATATCGACTTTTCACCACCGAAAAAATGTCAACCAGCTTCGGTTGTACAAAAACGTCAGGTGCTGGCAGGGTTGGCCCGACTGAACCAATTTTTGAGTGAATGCAAGAATGCCACCGGAAATGAAGGCTGGTGCGAAGAACTCACTAGGCCCAGTGAAGAAGGCCGCCCTTATTTTGAATGCAGCTATGGAAAAGATGTGGATTATCGCCTCGTGCATCCCGACCGAAAGACTTGGAAAAATGCATTCCGTGCCGTTGAGCTCATTCAGAAACTCAAAGACGAAGACATCAGAGCTTGTGGAATTTATTATTGGTGGCGCCCCGAACCCTTCAATCGGAATGCCGGCGGAGCACCGACTCGGCATCCCTATGGGACCTCGGTGGATGTTAGATTCTGTTCGATGAAAGATATGGAAAAGGCTCATTCAAGGCTTTGTTCTTTACGTAAACAGGGCTTTCTGAAAGCTTTGGGATATTACAACAGTCCTGAACTTCATTTGGGAATTTCCGACACCAAAGCAAACACCTGGGGCAAGGATTGCCCATGAAGAAATTGCCAGTTACCAAGCAAAGCGCCAATCAAAATAGAAAATTTTCTGTAGGCATCGATCTCGGTGGAACCAAACTCGCTGCAGCACTTGTCCGAGGTGATGGCACCATCATCGATTTTGTTAAAGTCCCGGTGAATATGTCACAGGAGGGGAATGCCCTTCAAACACAGAAGAGAATCATTCAGTTGATGACGGATATCTGCATTGATTTTAAAAATCGATATCCGAAGGAATGCCAGTCGCAAAATCTAGCTGGAGTCGGTCTTGCGAGTGCAGGACCCTTGGATGTAGAAAAAGGAACTCTCATCAATCCCTCAAACTTTCCCAACTGGAAAGTGGTTCCGATCCAAGCACTGCTTTCGAAGTCTCTCCAAAAAAGCGGACTTGCTTGGTGCGTTGATTTTCAGAATGATGCCATTGCCGCCGCAATTGCCGAGGGCTGGATCGGTGGGGCTTCTCATATGAAAACCTACGCAGTGGTCACTGTTGGCACTGGAATCGGTTCGGGACTCATTCTGAATGGTCGGCCCTGCCAAAGCCGCGGTGCGGGCTCTGAATTTGGCCACTCAATCGTCGATTTTCGTAAGTTGATAGAAAATCGCAATGATTGGGATCCCTCGACTGTCGAAGGAATCGCCTCGGGTACGGCCCTCGTGCGACGGGCTCGTGCCATGGGATTTAAGGGATCCTCTGTCGAGGAACTTGTTCACGCTGGTTCAAAGCGCTTCGATTTTCTTTTCGAGGAAATGGCTTGGGTTCTTGCAAGTCTGTGCTTTAATCTTTCGATCGGCTTTCACCCCGAGGGAATCTTTATTTCCGGTGGTTTGATCAAAATCAAAAATCTTTTCCTAGCAAACACTCAGGAGCGTTACTCGCACCTGATAAGAGCCTTCAATCCGGCCTTTGAATGCAAAATCAAGATTGCCAAGACAAAAAATCAGGCGGGAGTGCTTGGGGCAGCGCGCTTGCCCTTGATTCGCTTGAACCAATCCTAAATTATTCGATGTTTGGAGGAGGAAGCGCGAGCGCGAGGCGATTTTAGCGAGGCTAGAAAACTCCCGGCTGGTTACTCTTGGGATCTAAACTGCGCACTGGAAACTTCAAAAATCTGGTCCAAGATCTTCATGCTGGAAAAAATCCGTACACTCCGAATGACTTCAAAGAATTAGCAGTAGAAATTGGGGCACCTCGAGCCCGCCGGATGCGCGCATTGTGGTGAGCGCCCAAGAAAAATTACATCATGGCGTAGTAGAGGTTGCTGTACACGACAACGGCATCGGCATTCCGAAAGAAGTTTTCTCCAAAATCGTTCGACGTGGATTTTCTTTCGGCAAAAAAGATGGCAATGGTCTTGGCGAGCATGAAGCCCTCACTCAACTCTGGGCCTGGGGCGGAGATTTAAAGATTGAGAGTGAGTTCCTTAAGCGATACCTCGGCCTCAACCTTGACCGCGAGCTTTTGAAACTATTGAATTGAAAGAATCAAAGTTATGAAAGTCATGTTTTACAACATTCATTTTAGGCGCATCTATCGTTAGGAAGGATTCTCTTTGAAAGTTTCGGAATCTGCAGTCAAAACCCAAATTTTAGATTTTTGTAGAAGACTCAACCAGCGAGGCTGGCTTGCTAGTGCTGATGGCAATATCAGTTACAGATTCACCAACGAGAATATTCTAATCACACCGACCGGCATCAATAAGGCTTTTATGAAAGCGAAAGATTTTGCCAAGATCAGTCTCTCGAACAAAGTCAAACGAGGCAATCCCAGCAGCGAGCGCTTGATGCACCTCGAAGTCTTCAAAAAATGCCCTGATGCGAGAGCAGTGATTCACGCTCACCCTCCCACTGCAATCGCATGGACTCTGGCTCATCCTAAATGGGCAGAGCTTCCCTGCGATTCTCTTTCCGAGGGCATTTTGGCCTTGGGCTCTATTCCAATAGTGAGTTATCAACGTCCTGGAAGTTTGGAAATGGGATCGGCTTTAAGACCTTGGCTTCCGCAAAGACGGGCCCTGATCTTGGCTCGGCATGGAGTGATTTGTTGGGGGGAAACACTTGAAGAAGCCTACAACGGAGTCGAAAGACTAGAGGCAATTTCAATCATTCTTTGGAAAGCGGCTAGCCTTGGTCCGCTTCATCCACTTCCGGCCGAAGAAATCGAATATCTTCAGAGCTTGCGAAAAAAACTTGGTGATCGCATTCTTTGAATCAAGCTTAACTAAAGCTTTTTCTATCCTAAGAGCCAAGCACTGCTTGTCCGAATTTTTTTAGCTCTTTCATCTGATTGTTCCAAAGAAATTCGAAAGTCCGATACTAGAGCACCAAAACTTCGGACTCGGGCCATCCAACCAGTGCCAAAAATGACTTGGAGATAATTGGCGACACTTGGCGACTTTGACAGGTGACCTCATGGTGACATCAGGTTTTGGCTACCCTCACAGTGGCGGTTCGATAAGTTTCTTGAGATTGTGATTTGCCTCTTTGTGATCGGGATCAATCTCTAGGGCTCGACGAAAGCTTTGCATCGCTGATTGAACTTCCTTTTTTTTCGCTTGAACCACACCTAAATTATTCCATGTTTGGGGTGCCAGTGGATGGAGTTCGAGTGACTTTTGATACTCGTTAGAGGCCTGATCGAGTTGATTCAGAACCTCGAACACAATGCCTCGGTTATAAAAACTCTGAGCTGTGGGGCGGATAAGAATGGCCTGCTGATAGTGATCAAGGGCATCTTTCCATCGGCCTTCCCGTTTGTAGATCAATCCAAGATTATTCAGAGCCAACCAAGCTTTTGGATTTTTGGTGAGTGCATCTTTGTAGAGGGTCTCCTCACTTTGGAAGACGTCGAGTCTTTGGTGGCTAAGGTAGGCACAAATAATAATACTCGCGGTCAATAAGCCTTGCGTCCACGTGCTGTTCATCACAGGAGCCGTGAAAGCGACTAGCCCAAGAATGAAAAAGCCCAAGGCGCCAAAAGCCCAATGGTCAGCACTGGGGGCATATCTTAAAAAATAGACTTCGAAGATTCCCAGGACCGGCGCAAGGCAAAGCAAGAAACCGAAAAGGCCGATGTGAAATTGCATGCTTAGTTTTTTTCTGAATCGATACCAGAGGAAGAGTCCGGCAATGACAGCAGACCAGCCGATAAAAAGCACCAAGGGATCATCTTGTCCCTGAATCTGAGGATCAACAAAGCTTAAATTTTTTGGCCAGATGATCTTTTCAACGTAGCGCTGAAGAATCAAGGGAAGAACCAAAACTCGGTCGGCGAGTGGCTGCTGAAACACTTCCTCTGAAGGAGGGGTGAACCCAATCGAACGGTATTTCCAGAGATTGAGAGACCCCACTATCAATGACAAAAAACCATGAATTGCCGAAAAGGGAACAAGGATAAAAGTCGGCTTAGCAAGAAGTGAAATCGCAAAGGCAAGGAAGGACAGGATTCTGAAGTGCAGGCTCTTTTTTATAAAGATCCATATTGCTAGCAGAAGAAAGAAGCCACTGAGTAAGGTTTTGATCTGAAAAATCCAAGCCAGGGTTTCGACTTGCAGGGGATGCACTGCAAAGAGGAGCACCATCAAAAGAGCATTGCGAATTTTAAAATGTTTCAAACATTGGAGCAGGAGAACTTGAATACCGATGTACAAGCTGATGCTCACCCAATGATAGCCAAGGGGCTGAGTGCCGAAAACCTGTTTGCAAAGTTTCAGGATGCTGTAAGAAACAGGCCAATAGTCTGCCAAGGAAAAGGACAGCCAGATATTTTGCCAGGCTTCAGGCGAGTCCAGTTGCGAATTGTTTATGATGTAGGTCCAGTCATCCCAAATAAAAGGAACCGACAGCGTCTTCCAAAAAACCAAACCATTGACGAGACAAATCAACAAAAATGCGCGCATTAAAATTAAAGTTACAAGCTCGCCATTTTTTCTGCAAGCTGAGAGGATGAATCAAAGCTTACAAAGACTTTGGAAAAAATACTTTTCTAGTCAAAGCAACAGCACGCCCTTGTCACAAGATGGATCGAAAGAACGATTCGAATATGTTTTGGATGGCGCAGGTCTTGGCAGTTGGGATTGGTGGCTAGAGACCAATCAGGTCAGCTATGATCGGCGCTGGTGTGAAATGATTGGATTGAAGCACCAGGACACTCAGCAGGCTCTATCCACTTGGGACAGTCGGGTGCATCCGGATGATAAGGAAAAGTGTTATTCGGATATCAAAAGTTACATTGAAGGCAAATCTGAGCAATACGAAAATATTCACCGCATGCGGCATGCAAATGGGTCCTGGGTTTGGATCTTGGATCGTGGTCGCATCAGTGAAAGGGATTCCCAAGGAAAACCCATTCGCTTTACAGGCACTCATTTCAATATCACCCGCTTCAAGGAATCCGAGCTTCTGTCTTCCGAGATTCAGAGTATGGCCAATATCGGAGGCTGGGAACTTGATGTTCATTATCAAAACATGAGCTGGACTGAACAGACCTACCATATCCACGGAATTCCACTTGAAACACCCACGGAAAAATTATTGAATTTAGATTGCTATGCCCCACACGAACGGGAGCGAGTCACTGCTGCCGTGGCTGGTTGCGTGACTGGCAAAGCCTTCAAAGAGCAATTCGAATTCTGCGACCAAAATGGAAACTCGAAATGGGTGGAAGTCAACGCGGCCCCTGTCATTGGCTCCGATGGTCGTGTCTATAAGGTTCGGGGCACTCTACAAGATGTGAGCGAAGCAAAAAAATCTCAACTGAAAATTCAGAACAAAAAGCAGCAACTACTACAGGCTAATGCAAGGCTGTCCGCAATTCTAGATCATTCCCCCAGTGCGGTTTATGAATGCCTGCCGAATGCGAATTGGACGATGAGGTTCCTAAGCTCACACATCGAAGAAATTACGGGTTATTCCCCACACGACTTTATTGATGACGCAGTTCGAAGTTTTGCTAGTATTGTTCATCCCGATGATCAAGCCTTTGTAAATAAGACCGTAGATACGGCCTGCAAAACCAAAAGCTATTTCGATCTCCGCTATCGCATCATTCATCGAGACGGAGGCATTCGTTGGGTTTGGGAACGAGGCTCTTTTGAAGCTCAATCAGGATTTTTGATCGGTGTCATTTTCGACGTTACCGATCAGAAAAGACTCCAGCAGCAGTTGGAAGAGGCTCAGAAAGTGGCTGGCCTTGGCAGCTGGTCTTTCGATGTGCGGAATCAGAAAATTGAATGGTCAAACCAGATGTATGAACTCTTTGGTCTACCTAAGGAAAAAGGACCTCCAACTTTTGCCGTCCACCGGTCAGCGATCCATCCCGAAGATTTGCCTCTTTGGGAACGAAGTCTCGAGCAGTGCTTGCGGGATGGAAAGGCTTATAATATTCGTTTTCGCGCCAGATTCGAACGCAAGCCAATTTGGATTGAGACGATTGGTGGCGGACAATTGGACCGTGACGGAAAGGTCATTTTTGTCTCTGGGACCTGCCAAGATATCACCGAAAAAGTCGAACAGGAAAATATTCTTGAGCAGCAAAGACTGAAATCCATACATTCCGCAAAGCTGGCATCATTGGGGGAAATGTCGGCAGGCGTAGCGCATGAGATCAATAATCCTTTAGCAATCATCGCCGGAAGTATTGAATTGCTTAATAAATTTAAAGATAATGAGGAGAAATTTGACCGAAAGATTCAGACGATCGGGAAAGCAGTAGAAAGAATTTCAAAAATTGTGACCGGGCTTCGCAAGTTTTCCAGGTCCTCGGAAATTTCTGAAATCTCGCCCCATGCAATTGCAGAGGTTATTCGGGATGCAGTGGTCATTACCGAATCTAAAGCAAAAAGACACACCGTGGCTGTCCTTCTCGAAATTGAGTCCACCGGGAAGGTGCTTTGCAATGCGATTGAAATCGAGCAGGTCGTGATCAATCTGATCAACAATGGAATCGATGCAGCCAAAGATCAAGAGGATCGCTGGGTCCAAGTGCGGCTATTTGATCAGGCGAAGCATCTGGTTCTGCAGATCATCGATTCTGGCACTGGAGTCTCAGAAGAAGTGGAAAAAAAGCTCTATCAGCCATTCTTCACAACAAAACCAGTCGGCGAAGGCACTGGCCTGGGTTTATCTATCTCTAAAGGAATTCTTGAGCACCATAAAGCCACGCTGTCCCTCAATCGCGAATTCGCTCTCACTTGTTTTGAAGTTCGTTTTCAGAAACTGCCCGAGGTAGCCAATGCCGTTTAAAATTTACTATCTCGATGACGAGGCAGATCTATTGGAAATGTTCGTGGATGCTTTTGCGGAACCGGGAATTGAGATCACGACCTTTGCGACCCCCGCTGAGGCCCAGTTGGCCATAAAAAATTGCCCCCCAGACCTGTTAATCCTCGATTACCGTTTGCCCAAAATCACCGGGGATCAAATTGCCCTCGGTTTAGATCCAAAGATCTTGAAAGTTCTGATCACCGGTGACCTCAGTGTAAGTCCAAAAGCCAATTTTGCCCGTATTTTTCATAAGCCTTATACTACCTTGGAGATGAGGGACTTTCTTTCAGAGTGCCGGAGCAAGAAAGTCGCATAATGCTAGCCATTCGAAGCAGCCTCTGATAGGCAGGTGCCATGGAAACTGCCAATTGTGAGTCTTGTGGAAAATCGAAAGCTCCTCTGAGTTGTGGTCATTGTCACAAAAGGATTTGCAAATCTTGCGCTCATTTTTTGGAGGAAGGAAGCTTTTCTTTTCTGCCGAAAGTTCCTGCGGAGCTGAATCATACAACTTATTGTGAGCCTTGTTTTTATGAAAAGGTCGCTCCTGAACAGTCAAAATATCAAGCAGAGATGGAGCAAGCTAAAGAAATTCTGATTTTCTTCAAGCAGCAAAGTAAAGAAACCCGCTTGATTGAACGTTCTGAGGATCCCATTGAAGTTTTGGATTGCGCAGACCGGGACGAGACAATTATGCGTCTGGCCTTCCTCGCATCTCGGAAGGGCTTTAATTCAGTCATTGATATTGAACTTAAGCCCAAAAAAGTTCGCTTGAATGCCTATCAGACCTGTGTTTGGCACGCTGTCGGGATTCCCGCTCAGGTGATTGATCGAAAGCTGATCAAAGACAAATCGCTGAGAAGCTATCCAAACTAGCTTAGTGTTTCCGACTGTTCATATATTCTTCGTAAGGGATATTTTTGTCGTCTTTGATGCTGCCATCCAATTCAATAATTCGGTTGGCCGCGGTTTGTATAAACTCATGATCATGAGTCGTAAAAATTGCGGCGCCTTTAAAGCGAGAAAGCCCTTCATTCACGGCAGTGATACTTTCAAGATCCAAATGAGCGGTGGGACCATCCAGCAAGAGGACATTGGCCCCCGAGAGCATCATTTTAGAAAGCATGCAGCGAACCTTTTCGCCTCCCGATAAAACTTTAGGTGATTTCAGGGCCTCATCGCGACTGAACAGCATTCGACCCAAAAAACCACGAACAAAGCTTTCGTCTTTTTCTTCGGAAAACTGCCGTAGCCAATCAATCAGATTGGTGGCTTCCGTATTTTCAAAGAAAAAACTATTGTCCGTGGGAAAGTAGGAACGAATGGTCGTAATGCCCCAAGCGATTTCACCTGAATCAGCTGTTGTCTCGCCCGCCAGAATATCTAGGAGTAAGGTCTTTGCTAAGTCATTCCTTCCAAGGAGGGCAATCTTATCGCCTTTCTTCATAGTAAAGCTGACGTTCTTTAGCAGCACCTCCCCATTGAGGCTTTTATTAATCCCTTTCACTGTAAGGATGTCATTGCCGGCTTCACGTTTGGGCGTGAAACCAACAAAGGGCTGTTTTCTGGAAGACTGAGGCATGTCTGCAAATTCCAATTTTTCGAGCTGCTTTTGGCGAGAAGAAGCTTGTCTTGATTTCGAAGCATTGGCACTGAAGCGAGCGATGAAGCTTTTCAGCTCCTCAGCTTTGTCAGCGCTTTTCTTATTCTGGTCTCCGAGTAGTTTTTGACTCAGCTCACTGGCTTGCCGCCAGAAATCATAGTTGCCCGAGTAGATTTTAATTTTAGAATAATCGATATCTGCGATGTGACTACAGACGCGGTTTAGGAAATAGCGATCATGAGATACCACGATCACGGTGTTTTTAAATTCAGAAAGAAATCGCTCCAGCCACTGTATTGCATAGATATCGAGGTGATTGGTGGGCTCATCGAGAAGCAAAATTTCTGGCTGCCCAAAGAGCGCCTGGGATAGAAGGACTTTGAATTTGTCTCCTGCATCCAGATCTTTCATCAGTTTCGAATGAAGAGCTTCTGGAATGGCAAGGCCGGCAAGAAGACTGGCGGCTTCGGATTCGGCTTCATAGCCATTCATCTCAGCGAATTGTTCTTCCAATTGCGAGGCCCGAACACCCATTTCTTCAGTGAAATTTTCAGTGGCATAGATTTTTTCTCGCTCATCCATGATGCTCATGAGCTTTTGATTTCCCATCATGACCGTCTTTAAAACTGAAATTTCATCATAAGCGTAGTGATTTTGTTTCAGCACCGAGAGGCGCATATTCGGAGGAATGATCACTTCGCCTGTGTTGGGTTCCAATTCTTTTGAGAGTATTTTCAAGAAAGTTGTTTTGCCTGCACCGTTCGCCCCGATCAGTCCATAGCAGTTGCCAGGGGTGAACTTCACATTCACTTCGTCGAAAAGTTTCCGGCCACCAAAATTCAAACTAATATTGCTTGTGCTAATCATAGGTATCGAAACTCCATGGGAATTTTTAAGTCAGGATGAAGGGAAAGATGAACTGGGCAGTTTTGGGCCGTGAGTTCCATTTTAGCTCTTTGTTCGGCTGTAAGAGTGGCCGGAAGATTAAATTCTAGAACCAAAGACTCAATTTTTCGAGGTGGAGTTTGAGTCATGATTTTTCCGACAGTCGCAGTGGCTTTTTCAAAAGGAATGGCTTCGCGCTCACAGACAATAGCCATTGTTGTCAGAGCACAAGAAGCAAGGCTTGCTCCAATCAGATCAGTCGGAGAAAAATGCTCACCTTTTCCATGATTATCTTTTGGGGCATCGGTTTCAATGACAGTCCCTGAGGGACCATGAATCAATTCACAATGTTTTTGGCCCGTATAGGCCGCTTTCATTTGCACCATTTTATCGCTCCAATTATTACCGCTCTCATTTTTATTCCAACAAATAGACTGGAAATTTTTGACCTTTAATGCGCCCTTTGGCGAGGCTCTGCAGGGCTGTACCCGCAATGTCCTGATTGACGGCCACGTAAGAGCAGTGATCATGAATTTCGATTTTACCAATCACCTGTTTTTGAAAACCACCGGCTTCACCTGTCAGGGCGCCGAGCAGATCACCAGGGCGCACTTTTTCTTTGCGACCTCCGCCAATCCAGAGGGTTTTCATTTGTGCCGGCCGAGGCCTCATTTGAGAATTTTTTGGAGCCAAGCTTCCTTTATCAAAAGGTCGCTGAGTGAGAATTTGAATTTCTCCGATGCGAATCATCTCTTCTGCGGAAACTAAAGAAATAGCCTGGCCCGATTTGCCGGCCCTGCCAGTGCGCCCCACCCGATGGACATAGGTCTCCGCATCATGAGGCAGGTCATAATTAATCACCATCGCTAGATCTTCAATATCTAAACCTCGGGCTGCAACATCTGTGGCTACTAAGACTCGAATGCTGCCATTGCGAAACCGGGCCATCACAGAATCGCGATCGCGCTGTTCAAGGTCTCCCGTAAGTATAGCAACACTAAAAAATTCTTTTTCTAGAATGGCTCCAATTTCAGCAACGCTTATTTTCAGGCGACAGAAGATCAGAGCGGATTCAGGATCACTTCGACGAAGAATTCGCAGCAGCATCTGAAGTTTTTCATCAGGCTCAGTCGTGAAGTAGCTTTGCTGAATATCTAAAGGAGCTTCTTTTTCATCTTCGATGATGATTCGAATCGGTTGCCATTGGAACTTTTTACTGAGGGCTTGAATCGAATCCGGAAAAGTTGCCGAGAAAAATACAGTTTGGCGATCTTTGGGAAGTTCTTCCATGATCACGCTCATGTCTTCTTCAAAACCCATGTCCAGCATCTGATCGGCTTCATCCAAAACGAGGCAACGAACCGTATCCATCGGGAAACGATTTTTTTTAATGAGATCCACCATCCGACCTGGTGTGCCCACCACGATGTGCACACCTTTCCACAGAGCATCGATTTGCGGACCAATCGGCAATCCACCGCAAACCACAAGAACTTGAAGGGCAGCTTTCTTTCGGCCCAACTTGCGAATTTCGCGGGCCACTTGATTCGCCAGTTCCCGTGTAGGGCAAAGAATCACTGCTTGAAGGCATTTTTTTTCGAGATTTATTTTTTCTAAAATCGGCAGGGAAAATGCTGCGGTTTTTCCGCTGCCAGTTTTCGACTGGCCAACCAGGTCTTTTCCCGTGAGTAAGGCGGGGATTGCTTGGGCTTGAATTGGCGTAAGCCCCGTATAGCCAAGTTCTTGAATGACCTCCAACAGATCAGACGAAAGAGGCAATGCTTTAAATTCCATGGAGGGACCACCTGTGTTTGAGGCTCTTTTGACTCTTAAGTCTCGATAAATCAAGGCAAATTTGGCTATTTTGTATTCGCTACAGCAGGGGTCTTTGGGGATCCATCGCTACGTGCCAAAGAATGCAAAACTAAGGAAAAATGTCCAGACACTTGCAAAAATGATTGCGGATTTTTCTTTCAAGCAAATCTATTTGATGTGAAACTTTTAACACCTGTTTCGTTTATCACAGCTTCTGCATTAGTAGCGAGTGAGCGATCGGCAGAGGACGAAAATAAAGAAGTTGTCGACAATTTCATTGCGACCTGCGTGGCTGCTTGTAAAAACCAAAAAGGCAAAAGTAGTCCGGAGCGAGAAGCGTGTCAGGATCAATTTTGCACAGAAGAACTAGCTCTACAAATTCTTCAGGGCATTAGGGATGCAGAGTTAGAAAGTCGCAGTCCTTCCAGCGAAAAAGCTGAGAAATTTGTAAAATCCAAGAAGACCAAAAAGCACTAATTGCTTTTTCGGGTTTCAATTTTTAACAATGAGTTTTTAACATCGACAGCCGCTCAACTTCTGGTCACTGCTCAGCAGACAGAGAAGCACCCTTTGGGTGTCTTCTCTGAGCAGGATCTCGCTCTCGGGAAAACACCCCACTGGCACCTAAGTTGCTTTTTATTCGGTCAAGGAACAATAGCGCCAGGGACTGGTGGACAGTTGATCAGGCGGTGTTATGCTCAGTCTCAAAAAGAAACAAATTCGGGCCTATAAGATTCTAGGAGCTTGTTTGGCTTTTTCTTTGGCTCCAACCACACCCAGCTTTGCTGGGGCGCCTCTCTTGCCCCTCTTGGATGTCACCTCAACACAAACACTTGAAATTCTAGATCCGAATTTTCATCTTGGTTATTTTTTGGAATCGAATACCATTTGGCCTTCTTCAAATAAGTCTCCTTCAGCTCAAGAGCTTTTTCAGAAATCACCCAAATACAAATCATTTGTGGAGCAAATTGAGAAAGACCTTCATAAGGTTGGAGCCACAATCTTGTCGGGTGTAGATGGTCAAGGAACAGCCGATCATGCCCATCAGTTTCACTTACGAAAGCCGAAAGACATTCCCGAAGGCTCTACGGGCATGGCTCGAAATGGCGCAGAAACTTCCGAGCTTGAATTAATCGGTGAAGGTCCAAGACAGCTCGATCTGAATTGGCTCAAATCACCTTATGCTAGATTTAATTTGGTAGGACTGATAAATCGAGTGGACCGTTTAGACTTTGACCGCGGCGATCAATCCTGTGGAGAAACCCGGCTCATCTATCGGCTCTCTTATGAGGTTCCTATTGATAAATTCAGTCCACCAGAAATGGTGGATGGAGAAAAACCCTCAGAAGGTAAAAAGAAACTGCCTAGTGTCCAAGGACCCCTGACAGTTAAATCCACTCTTCCATTCGTCTTGAACTTGATTTTGAAGAACCCAAAAACCGAGGGCAAAAGTTGCTATGACTTTGTGGAAAAATTTTGGAGCCCTCCTGAGAATCTGAATCCCGGGCCCCAGCTAGCGGCCTACCTGAGTGAAGGGCTACTGAATTCTCAAAGCAGCCAACTCAAGTTCCAGCAGTTGGAAGTTAACTTTCAGGGAATGCGATTTTCTTCGGCCTACAATCCTGATTTTGCCGGTCAAGCCATGTATTTTTTGCGAATCTTTAAGCTGGCACCAGCGGGGAACAGCCTTGAGCCTGTGGTGCTAGAAAACACTCCGAATGTGCTGCTGCTTAAGCAGGATGAAGATCTGAAAAAAAACTTCATTGCTTTTATTAAGAAGAACATCGCAGCCGTCGATGAGGGAACCTTTGTAGCAGACCCTGAAATCATCGGCAAAGACGCGTTGGACACTTTGGCAGTTTCTTTTTCAGCTCTGGGAAAGGTGCGAAGAGCCAACAAACCTTATTCAGATTTTCTGAAGGCCGCAGATTTTCCTGACGCTCTTTTCGCAAACACGAGGTTCGTAAAATCAGGCGCCGGTCTGATTGAACGTCTCAATAATTTGAGCTGCATGGGCTGCCATCAAAATGGAAGCACTGCCGGCTTCCATTTTCTCGGAGCTCCCAGCAACAATCACAATCATTTTCATAATCAAACCGCGATTCCTTTCTCTCCACACTATTATGCCGATCGCCTGCGACGATCCAAGGCTCTTGGTCAGATGAAAGAAAGAGGTCTGAATCCCGAAACGAAAAAAGAGCAGCACGATCGCTTCCGTCTTCTTTCCATCATGCCGCCGGCGGCAAATCTCGAAGTGAAGATTGCTTCGCAGATAAAAGAAGCTTGCTCAATGACTGCACGCGGCCAGCATTTTAATGTTGAGCTTGAGTGTGCTGATAAAAAGAATGTGTCCTGTCTTGCTGCCGCTGAATTCGTAGATCCTTTGACTCCAACATTTTTTGGTGAATGTGTTCCGAATCCGACGAGTTCCGGCTTCGTGGCAGGAATGGCCTGCATGAAGGCGAAAGTTGAACAAAGTTCAGGAAACAGCAGAGACAACACGGCGGTCATGGGACTCTTGAAAAAAGCGAAGCTTCCTTGGAATCTAATGGATTTTCAAGATGTGGCTTATTCAGGGGAAGTTCCAACCGGCTTTCAATCCAACAAAGTCGGTTTCTTGACCGAACGCCTGAAAACATTCACTGCACCCAGCATAACTAAAGATGGTCGAACCTACACCTGCGGAAATCCTGCCGCCGGAGTTCCATTGGGCAGGACTTCTACTGAGTGTATGGGGCAAGAAGACTATGACTTCACTCAGATAAAGCATGCTATTGGATTCTCAAATTCAAAAAGTTCCGCTGAGTTGCTTGCTGCCATTCAAAGCGCTAAAGAATCAAAAACTTTGCCGAAACAGTATTGCGGTCTTCGCGGCTCGATCGCTTTTTCCAAATGCAGTGAGAGGCTCGATGGCCCTCTTTGTTTTGATCGGTTGGGATCTTCTCGATCCATGATCGATATTTGTTACGAAGGACATTTTTGCCGGGAGGACTACATCTGCCAAAGTCTGCCTGAAAACGTGATCAACCAAATCACTGCTCGGGGAAGCGAACATGGTGCTCCAGAAGATTTCCTTAAAAAAATTAAAATTGACGGACAGCCTGCAGGGCAGTTGAGCTCTGAAAACGTTCAGCTTCTGAGAGTCCTCCGCAACCAAGGTGTTGGCTTCTGCACACCAACCTACTTTGTTCTGAATATGCGCATCGACGGTCATCCTCGGCCTGATGGAAAGATGACAGGAGTCCATCAGCAAGTGAAATGGCCTGGCAAAAATCCGAAGTCCATGAATGCCAGCGAAAAGTCAAAAGTGATGCAGTGGTACCGAGGCGGATACGACGTCTTGAACAATACGCCCTACAAGGGACGCCACCAGCGTTATTAATAGGGCGGGTGCGGGTCTCGACCATGTAGAACTTTACATAGGGAACTCGAAACCCTATGTAAACTCAGGTGGAAGGAAGTTGGAGATTTCCGCTTCTTTCTTACTTTTGAAGTTCACAATTTTCAGGACTCTTCGATCTTTGCTATAGCGGATTTCGTCCTGGCATTTTTGAACATATTTTCCAGAGGCAGTGTGCTCCCATCTGCAGACTTTTTCTGTCGAGGAAGTTTCGAGATTCAGCTCAAGCTTGGCTTTGCAGATTCTAAGTTGGTCGACCAACCCGAATACGGTAAGAACACCACCTATCTAGTCGATTTCATTAGGATCACCTTCGCGACAAAACTCCTCAATGTCGAAGAAATCCGGCGTTTATACACCGCTGAGGGGCTTTCGACGTATCAAATTGCTCGCCGATTCAGAGTGGCCAAGTCCGTGATCGTAAGCCGCCTTCATGATGTCGGCATCAGGCCGGGTCATGGATTCAATCGCTCGAACAACCCTGAAAATTATCGGTGTAGGGTGCCACCCTACGGGTTCGTCATCAAGGAAGGGCGCTTGGTTCCCTGTCGTTCGGAACTCCGGATTTGCCGACTGGTGGTGGAGCTCATGGGCCGCAAGCAATGGAGCGCCAACGCGACAGCCAGGGAACTAGGAATTAAAAACTACAAAAATCGATCCGGCAGTACGCGTTGGGATCATAGCTCAGTCATTGCAATTTTTAAAAAATGGAATGGCAAGCTTTAAAAATTTACAGGAGTATAGAATGAAGGAATATCTGGAAATCGCTGCTATCGTCGCGGCGCTTGTGTGCGGAGCTTCAATGGCCAAATCTTTTCATGGACAGGTTCGCGAGGCTGCACTTTCAAAAGCCGCAGGCGGACTTCCGTCCTTGTCCGGCTTCACCCAAGCGCTACAGACTCCAACTGAAAAGGAACGGCAGAAGCTGGGGAGAGGTGATAAATAATTGCTCAAGCAATCGGCTGATGAGCTTTGAGATTCGAGAAACGGTCTCCTGATGGGTCCTTCGCTAAGAGCTTTTATCCTTGTCTCTTCCGCCCGACTGTGTTATGAATTGTTATTAACGGAGAAATTAAATATGCGAACTGCAAAAGTCATTAGCCTGTCGCTTCCGCCAGAGATGGAAAAAGAAGTGCAAAAAATAGCAAAAGCGGAGCATCGAACGGTTTCGGAGCTTTTACGCGAGGCCTTTCGGCAATACCTGACGAATCGGGATCTGGTTTCCATCAGGAAAGAGGGCCGTAAGATCGCTAAAGAAATGAAGCTTAATCCTGAAGATGTTGCGAAGGTCGTAAGGGCCGGTCGGAAGTAGCTGCACGATGCTGAAGGTCTGTATTGATACCAATGTTTGGATTAGTGGAGTCATCTTCTCAGGAAAACCGGCTGAGGTCGTCACAGCCGCGCTCAATCGAAAGTTTGAAGTGGTTCTCTCAAGAGCTATTCTCGACGAAGTTGAAAGAAATCTCTTGAGGAAATTCGGGTTCAGCTCTCGAAATACACGTAAGCTGATGAACCGAATTCTTCAAGTCGCCGACCTTTACGAACCCTCTGGATCAATCAAAGTCATTCGCGATAATCATGCAGATAATTTAGTATTAGAAACTGCCGTCTTGGGGCACGCCAGGTTCCTGGTGACTGGCGACAAGGAGCACCTTTTGCCAATCAGAATGTTCAAGCACGTCAAGATTGTCGATTCGGCAACTTTCCTATTGCAACTCAAGCGATGAAACAGATTCAGTTGAAGCTTTACCCCTAATGATTTGGCACTACGAAAAGCTGTCGCTTTTCTAAATTGCATTTAGTTTCGAAGCTGTGAGATCAATTCCACTAGGGCAGTTTGGCGTTTGCGATTGTCGATCTGGCCAACGGCCATGGCGAAGGCTTTCCGGCTGCCAACGAAAATGGCGAGTTTTTTGGCCCTTGTTAGTCCCGTGTAGATGAGATTTCGAAAGAGCATATTGAAATGCTGGCCCAGCACCGGGATGATGACTGCCTGAAATTCTGAGCCCTGGGATTTATGAATCGTGATCGCGTATGCAAGGTTTAGATCCGTTAGGTCATCCTTTTCAAAGATCACTGCGCGTTCTTCACCACCAGCGAAAGTGACTTCGCAGCTCAGCTCTTCGATATCAATGTTTGTGATCCTGCCTATGTCGCCGTTAAAGACTCCCAAATCATAATTGTTCCGGGTCTGAATCACGCGGTCACCAACGCGCAGCAGGCGCGCGCCGACTTGAAGCTCACGCTTCTCCGGGGACTCAGGATTTCTGATCCGCTGGAGGGATTCGTTCAAGCTTAAGGTGCCCAGAGTCCCTCGCACCTGCGGAGTCAGGACCTGAATTTCCGCATTCTCGCCAAGCCACTCAGGAATGGTCTTTGTCGAAAGCCTGACAACAGTTTCAACTGCCGTGAGCCCATAGTGAAGCGAAGACCAGGGGTGAACCTTCTTAAGAATCGCGGCCAGCTCACCGACACCAGATTCGGCCTTCGCGAGTTCGACAAGATCCACGTGTTTGAATTTTTCCGGAATCGTGAGGACCGGAGCACGCACACTTTCAGCATCGATCTCGAGCGGGCGAAAGAGAGCATCGACCGCAATGCCTTCCGAAGTCTTCTGCAAGCGCCCGACCCACTCATCACCGAGCTTGAGCAAATGCTCCTGATTTTCTTTCGTCGTCTGATCGATGGCAAACCTTGCTCGGCGCAGGAATTTTGCCTGATCCTGGGTTGCTTCATCGGCATCCACAAACAGGCAATCATGACCTTCAGCAAAGGCAGTGGGTCTTGCGAGTGGGGAAAGGATGCGCGGCACGGAGCCCGTGTTGAGCTCGTGGGCAAAGCGGATGATCGACGAGGCTTCGGCCTGACGAAAGATCTTGGTCAGGCGAAATCGCGGAACAGCGGAGCTTTTCAAAAGATCCGACAGCACATCCCCCGCACCGACGGCTGGAAGCTGGTCAGGGTCCCCGATGAAAAGGACCTGCGCTCCCGGAGGGACAGCTTTCAGAAGGCTTGCGGCCAAGCTAATATCCAGCATGGAGGTTTCATCCAGGATTAAAAAATCCCCTTGAAGTGGATCTTTGTCGTCTCGCTTGAAGCCGTTTTTCTGCGGCGCCCATTCCAGCAGGCGATGAATGGTTTTTGCCTCAAAACCTATGACCTCGGTCATGCGCTGCGCGGCTCTTCCCGTAGGGGCCGCAAGCAAAACTCGCTTTTTCATCGCCTTTAAAAGCTGGACTAAAACTTTCGTGCAGGTGGTCTTTCCGCAGCCTGGCCCGCCGGTAAGGACAGAAAAAGACTCGCCGGGTATTTTGCAGACAGCCTCTTTCTGCTCATCGCTGAGAGTGATTGCGTGCTTTTCGCAGTAAGACTTTACCCAAGCGCGGACGCGATTTGCATCTACGGCAATTGCAGTTCCTAAAAGTTTACGCACCTCATTCGCGGTCGTCATTTCCTCGAAATAAAGTCCCTTTGAGTAATAGCAGGACTCCGGTCCTTCCTCTCCCAAAGAAAGCTTTCGTGATTTGATCTGGTCATTGCCGAGGAGGTTCTCGAGAACCAACAAGATTCGATCCGGCTCAATCGCCTCGCGCAAGAGTTCAAGTGTACCAGTGATGATTTGTCGCTCTGTCAGGAAACAGTGGCCTTCTTCTCTGCTGGCAGAAAGAACGTGCTTGATCCCGGCTTCGATACGAGGTTCGCCGTTCAGTGCAAAGCCCATCGCGAGGGCGATCTTGTCCGCCGAGAAAAATCCAATTCCATAAATGTCATGCGCAAGTCGGTAAGGATTTTCCGACACAATCTGAATCGCTTTGTCCCCGTAGGTCTTAAAAATCTTGGTGGCAAAAAGAGTGCTGATTCCATAGCCCTGAAGAAACAGCATCACATCCCGAATGGCCCGGTGTTCTTCCCAGGAGGTTTTTATTTGCTCGAGCTTTTTTTCCGCAATGCCTGGTACATTCATCAGCTCTTCGATGCGGCTTTCGAAAACATCCAATGTTTTTTCATTAAAGTGCGAAACGATTTTCTTCGCCGTCGCGGGTCCCACGCCTTTAATGAGGCCCGAGCCCAAATACTTTTCCAAGGCCGCCGCCGAGGCTGGTTTCTTTTCCAGGGCATGAACGGCCTTAAACTGCTCGCCATGCTTGGGGTGATATCCCCAGGAGCCCTGAAATTCCATGGTCGCACCAGCAAAAACCTTCACCTGGTGAATCAGTACGGTACTCAGTTTTGCTGGATCGCGGAAAGAGGTTACTTTAAGAACCGACCAGCCATTCTGCTCGTTGTGAAAAGTGACCCGCTCAACGATGCCAGTGAGGCGCTCAAGATGTTCTTTAGTTCTGGTCGGGTTCATTGGGGATGCCATTGGTCGGGGAGGCTACTGGAAAGATCAATCCCCGTCAAAACCATCGATGGACGTTTGATTTCGTATTTTTCGATTTCGGTCCAGTATGAGGCAGTTCTGTCCGGCATCTGAAAGTTAATTTTCCAAAAATCCATGAATGCCATGCTGCTCTAGGCGTAGAGAAAAATCTTTCCTCCACCCATTGGGTGGCATAAATTCTTTGCCGTTTTCATCAGGAATCGGCGGAGGTAAAACATCATGATGCTAAAAGAACAGGATCCGAAGCAGGGATTCAAACTTGGAAAGATCAAACTTGCCGTGACCAAAGATCACTTGGTTTCAGCAGGCGGCCTTGGAACGATCATTGAACTGTTTGATCAGTCGCCTCTGTCACGGGAATTTGCGAAGTGCTTACCTGAGCGCAAAAGCAACAATTCCCTGGGTGCCTACCGAATGGGTCTGATGCTTTTGGCAAGTCTAATCCACGGTTGATGATTGCTTGGATGACATTGAAGATTTAGCGGACATTCCGAGTGCTGAAGTATTCTTAGGTGGCAAGGTACCGGTCGCAAAAACATTTGGCGATTTCCTGCGCGATTTTGATGAGGCTAAGATTCAAGGGCTCAATCATTTTTTAACCTCGATGGGCCACGAGATCAGAAAACATTTAAAGCTTGCCTTGCCGGAAGAGTATGCCCCAAAAGAGAAACCTCACTTCTCAGTGGATTCCACTTTCCATGAACAGCACGGAAATAAAATCGAAGGCTGCGCTTTCAACTATGAAAGTCGCTGGGGGTTAAACTCCGAAGTTGTTTTTGATGAAATGGGCATCGCCTACGCCGGCATTCTGGAAAGCGGCAACACAAAGCCCGGCACCGATGGTCCAAAGCTTCTCGAGCAGGTTCTTCTGCCCCTCAGAGGGGAAAAGCTCAAAGTCCCCTCTGCTAAAGTTGCACATGTGAGCGGTGATTCGGCCTATGGCTATGAGGAATTCATCCGCGTTTGCCAGGCGCAGGGTGCGAGCTTCACGATTGCCGCCCGGAAAAACATTCCTTGGTTTGATCAAATCGAAAAATTTGTGGACTCCGACTGGACCGAATGGAAGTACTCGGCCAAAGACTTTGATAAATGGACTAAAAAGAAAAAATCCCCACCTCTCAGATTCCTCTCTCGCTGGCACTGGCAACCAAGCTGGGCTCCGCAGCTGATGTTTCTAATATTGACTAAAAAAGAATGGAAAGCCGATGATGAGTTCACCGACTCTGGATCCTGGCACTATCACGCAGTGATAACCAATGAAGACCTCACTCGGCATTCCTATCAAGAAATTTTTGAAAGATATCTCGTTCGGTCGGACATGGAAAATTTCATCAAAGAGGCAAAAATGAACTTTGATGCCTACCACTTGCCTTGCCTGAAATTCAACGCGAATCATGCTTTTCTACTTTTGTTACTGATTGCGTTCAATATTCTGAGATGGGTGTCTCTGGTTCACAAACTAGACAAACCTTTCTATGCAAAGAAACTCAGGAAAAAATTCATCTTTCAAGCCGCAAAATTCGTGAGCCACGCAAAGCAGCTGTGGCTAAAGGTTTCTAAGAAGTTCAAAGAGGAGGTGGACCGATTCAAAGAGGCATGGGGATTACAGCCAGCAATAGTTTCTCCCAGGTGTTCCTCGGCGTAACAATAAGTCTGAGGATCGAAGTCGATCCTTGAAAATTAAACTCGCTCGAATGAGATATTTCGAGATTTATCGGGTTTGATGAAGATGGATTTGAACTTTTGCGACCGACTACCAAACAGAGTGAACTACACACCACGTGGAGTTAATGGATCTCTGTTACCAAAATCATTCGGTCGGGCCTGACGGTGAGCACCCCGAGCTTAAGACCACTCACCACACGAGATAATTCGTCAAAGTTTGGGCATGACGAGGACTGCTGCCGATCACCGATCGGCGTGCAATAATTTAAATTTCTAAATTTTTTGAAAAACACAGAATTGCGCCCAGCAGAATTCAGATTCCGACAAAAACCCGACTGGGATGACCCGGTTGGGTGTTCTTACGGATTTCAAATTGGTCGGCGTGACAGGATTTGAACCTGCGACCCCTTGCTCCCAAGGCAAGTGCGCTACCAGACTGCGCTACACGCCGAATTGATCGGACTTTGTTAACAGGCATTGGAGACTATCGGATTCCAGGATTCAGAGTCAAACAAAGAGATCGGGAACAGTTGTTGGAATCAAAAGTTTTCGATAGCATTGTATCATGATTGAGCAAATTCCTCGTTGGGTAATCGTTTCGGGCGTTTTGATTCTAGCAAGCTTGACTATTATTTTGCTCGATCCACCCCATTCGCCCTGTCAATCGCAAATAAGCATCGTGAAAGATAAGTTGAAGGGGCGTCTTTTTCCCGGCAAGGCAAAAAAAGCGGAACTACCGCCTGCCTACATAGCTCAGCTGGAAAACTGCAAATTCACGAACAGTCCTGGGGGCTGTTATGAACTTTTTAAAACAATGAGGATGGTCAACCGGGAGCTTTTGAATTTGGATTTCACCTGTAATGAATATATGGGGGAGGTCGCCGAGATCAGACAATCACTTCGTGCAGTGATGAAGCTCATGACCGAAATCGCTTGGGGTGAAGAACCTCCTCAGCCGGTGGAACCCAGCCGTGCTTGGCTCGAAGCCTCAGACCTGAGTCTGTTCTGTCATATGAAAGATTTGTTTATGAGATACTATGGGAAAGAAGAACTGGATGTATTTGTCGATCGGGTTTTTGCGGAGCTTCCTGGGGAAGCTCCCGTCTTTGAAGGCACCACCTGCGCTAACTGTGAATTTCGAAAGGTGGCAAAAGATGTTCTGTCTAAAGAGGAAATGTGGGCGCGGTCCCTCTTTTCAATTCGCTGTGATGTCTACCGCTAATGAAGTCTTGGATTGATCTCAAGACTGTCCCAGGCAAAGCCGTTGCGAGTGTGCCCGATGAGTTCGAATTCTGCTCGATCTCCCTCGCTGTCCCATTGAAAAATTCGAACCTCTTTATTGCTGAGGGCCTCAAGTTTCCAGTCCCTCGGATTGAGCCCATACTTAGAAAGCTCTGTCGATAATGTTTCTAGATTCATTTGAGAAATTCCCTGACTCACCAATTTCAACTGCATAATCACCCCTCCACGCTTTGTGTGAAGAGGTACAAGGGCAATTATCGGACCCGAAGAGTTTCGCTTTAGCTCCAAATGAATGCACAGTGACTGGGCGTTTTCGGCTCCAGAACTAAATAAATCCACATTTTTGGAATGCCATGTCTAGAAATTTTGAAAGAATCTGAGAACGGGGCTGAACAGCCCGAAGAAGGAAATCAGATCGATGCAGTTCATCCTATCTTTAGGGAGGGGCAGGATGAACTACAAGATCGTTAGAAGTTATATTTCGAAAGGAACTGGAGAAATGGCTTCTGCGCGACCAAAATAGTCATAAGAATCAGTGCCATTGGGTAAAAGAGCCAAATTACGAGCTTTCTTAACAGCTGAAGAGACGCGTTTCTGCTGTGCGATACTCAATTTAGCAAGCCGAGCAGGCATAATTTTTCCGCCATCGCTCACGAATCTCCAAAGACCCAATGGATCCTTGTATTCAAAAACCTGATCACCGCTGAATTCCGTGCGGTATTTGCTTCTGCCGCCGCCACGTCGTCCGCCGCCACCTTTGTCGCCACGGTCTCCGCCTCTGTCTCCGCGATCACCACCACGGTCGCCTCGGTCTCCGCCTCGGTCGCCCCTGTCCCCGCGGTCTCCGCCGCGGTCACCACGGTCAGAATATCTGTCAGATCTGTCATCCATCTTTATGCTCCTATTTAACGAGATCATAGGTCCTACACGAATTTGACGTTGCCAACAAGATCATTTTTTCTTATAAGCTTGGGTCTTTGCGCGTTGAATGCATTGGTAACGTATTTGGAGAAGGATGAACACCCTATGAGCCGTTGTGAGCTATCTGGAAAAAGCCCCGTTGTTAAAAATCTTGTGAGTCACTCGAACATCAAAACAAAGTCGATCGCTCAGCCGAATGTTCAGCGTAAAAAGATTTTCAGCAAGACCTTGAATGAAATGGTTCGTCTTTATGTAGCGACCAGTGCCCTCCGCGATATGGAACACATGGGTGGTTTGGACACTTACATTTTGAATCAGGATGAGGCTGTTTTGGCTCCACGAGCCAGAGAAGTTCGTTCGCGAATCCTGCGCAAAATGAAATCCAAAAAGTCTTCCAAATAATTGAATCTAAAATAATCCCGAATCCATAGAGGCAGAAATATGAAATTGAAAATCCGCAAAGGTGATACAGTTCAGGTGATCACTGGTTCTGACAAAGGCAAAAAAGGCAAAGTTCTTGAAGTTGTTCCCACTCAGATGAAAATCCGAGTTGAAGGCGTGAAAGTGATGACTCACTTTGACAAAAAGGACGGTCTTAAAAAGCTCGAAGGTCTTATCGACTATTCGAACGTGAAGTTGCTGGATGCTGCCAAAAAAGCTTCTGAAAAGGCAGTTGAGAAAAAGACTGGTGAAAAGAAGACTGCAACCAAGTCTAAAGCCAAGACGGCGAAAGCCTAGTTCTTAAGACTTGTGCGCCCATTTCCGCTCGGCAGCTCGGCCAACAGACTGGGGTGCCAATGCGGAATTGACCTCGCTAGTAGGTTTTGATTCTAATAAACTATGATGTCGAAGTTTTTGAGCATCGCACTTATTTCAATCTTTTGCGGCCCGTATTCTGCGGCTCAGATTGCAGTGGAACCCGCCACTAAACCTGCAGAAGAAAAACAAGAAGAAAAACAAGAAGAAAAGACCGGAGAAAAACCTGCGGAAAAACCAGTAGCCAATTTGCCTTCTGATTTCAATAAACCATCCTACGTTTTGTGTCGATTGGGCCGCCAGGTTCGTAGCCTTCGAGTATCCATCCAAGATGGAAAATGTAAAGCCACTTACACCAAACAAGGCGCAGAACAAGTGGTTGCAGATAGTTCAGAAAATCTGACTTGCCACACGGTCGCAGCACGAATTCAGAAAAATCTGGTTGTCGGTGAGTGGAATTGTCGAGATTTGAGTTCCGTAAAGAGTTCCTTCGTCGATGAGTGATGAGTCTCAGCTCAAGCTCTTCGTAGCGCAAATGACCTCGGGAGATTCGCTCGAAATCAATCTCCAAAAAATGCTCAAAATTTTGGACGACATTGGTCCGCAAAAGATACGAACCATCGTTAGTTTCCCAGAAAATTGTCTCTTCATGAGGCTAAGACCCACGGCTTCAATACCGCCCCTGCACTGCGAAGATCCGGCCTTTTTAAAGCTAGCTACAAAGGCAAAAGATTATCGGCTGCATCTGCATTTGGGCTCGGCTCCGATATCGCGTCCCGATGAACGCAATCGTTTAACAAATTCCACGGTCTGGATCGATGCTTCCGGCAAAGTGGAAGTGGTCTACGAAAAGCTTCACCTTTTCGACATCACTCTGAACGATGGTTTAGCAATGAAGGAATCCGATGCCTTTGTGCCAGGCGGTAGTCCGAGCATTTTGGAACTAGGAAGCTGGAAAATGGGTTTGAGTATTTGCTATGACCTTCGCTTTTCAAATTTGTACCAAAGTTATGCTGAACTGGGCTGCCAGCTCCTCTTTGTTCCTGCGGCCTTTTTAGTACAAACCGGTCGGGCACATTGGGAAGTGCTGCTAAGAGCTCGTGCTATTGAATCCCAGGCTTATGTGATTGCGGCGGCTCAGGCCGGTGTGCATATTAACGCTGCGGGTGACCGACGTGAGTCCTTCGGTCACAGCATGATAGTCAATCCTTGGGGTGAAATTTTAAATGTAGCCGGGCCCAATCAAGAAGTCGTTATTTCCGCTGTTCTAAATTTGGATTCCGTGGAGCAAGTTCGGCGGCAAATTCCAATGAAGGATCACCGGCGAAAAATCGAACAATTCCAGCTGCGCAAGCTGACTTGATATGGCATTATCCTGATAGATTCTTCAAAGTTCGAAGCGATGCTAAAGGATGTCATGATGCAAAATCAGCGAAGCCGACAAAATCAGCGAAGTCTGCAAAATCACAGCTCAGTTTTTCCTCTGGTTTTAAAAGTTTGTCTGTTGGCGTCCTCGACTTTGTTCGCATCGAGTGTTTTATCTGCTGCGACGGAACCCTTGGGTTATACCTTACAAGATCTGCTTTCGGCTGAAGAACAGCAACTGACTCTTAAAACTCGGAACCGAGAATATCCAATGGGCCTTCTGGAAGAGTCCCTCAAAGTTCAGCTCAAAGTGGTCGCTACATCGACGGCAGAAGAAGATCAAGCTGCGACAGAAAGTTCCGAAGACCGCGATTAGTTTTTTGTCTCAAACGAGAGAGGATACACAACATGGCAAGATGGCAACTACCTGCAGGAGTTCAGAGAGAATCAATGGAAGCCGACATTCTGATTGTTGGCGGCGGCTCTGCCGGCCTTTCTGCCGCTAGCCGCATCGGCCAACTGATCCAGGAGAAAAAAGCCAATGGGAGCTTGGGCTCCTTGCCCGCGGAGCCTACGATCGTCGTTCTCGAAAAAGGAATGGAAGTCGGAGCCCACAGTTTGTCTGGCGCGGTTCTTAAGCCAGATGCCTTGCTAGAACTTTTTCCGGACTACAAAAATCAAGGCTGTCCGATTGAGTGCGAAGTGACTCATGATGAATTTCACATTCTGGGGGATAGCTGGTCTTTCAAAGTTCCTGTGACTCCTCCGCCCTTTATGAATGAAGGAAATCTTTTGGTTTCCATTTCCAAATTCAATCGTTGGTTGGGCACTCAGGCAGAAGCTTTAGGTGTCAATATTTTCCCAGGCTTTGCAGCCGAAGAAGTGATTTACGAAGGGGATCGAGTCGCCGGAGTCATCACTGGGGACAAGGGCCGCGACAAAGCCGGAAATCCAAAATCCAATTTTGAACCAGGTATGGAAATCCGGGCTAAGATCACTATTTTTGCGGAAGGCACAAGAGGTTCGCTCTTCAAAAAGCACGCAAAGAAATTGAACCTTCGAAAAAATTCGAATGAGGAAGTCTTTGAAGAAGGTGTTAAAGAGCTGATTCAGATGCCTCCTGGAACTGTGGAGCCAGGCCAGGTGATTCACACTCTGGGTTATCCACTTTCAGAAAGCATTGGGGGAACTTTTTTCTATACTCTTCCTGGGGATCGTATCAGCCTCGGCCTGGTAATTTATTTGGATTCGCAGGACCCCTTGCTGGATCCTCATCGTGAATTACAAAAATTGAAAACTCATCCCTGGATGCAAAAGCGCTTGGCAGGTGGAAAAGTTGTGGCTTACGGTGGCAAAACTTTGCCTGCCGGTGGCTGGTATTCGATGCCAGAGCTTTCAGGTGATGGCTGGATGGTCTGCGGCGATACGGCCAGCATGGTCGACGTTCAAAAGCTCAAAGGAATTCATCTGGCCATGAAGTCTGGAATGCTCGCAGGTGAAGCTGCCGTAGAAGCTCTTGGCGCGGCAAAGACTGGCGTGGAGGCTTTGCAGCCTTATCGTGGTAAGATTGAAAATTCTTTCGTCAAAGATGATCTCTACCGAGTTCGAAACTTTCACCAGGCTCTTTCAAAAGGCGTCATTTCGTCTCTGCCCTTTATAGCCCTCCAGGAAATCACTGGCGGTCGGGGTTTGATCGAACGAATGACCACTGAAAAAGACAGTCATGTCACTGAAACTCTTGTGGAAATCTGGGGGCCTGAGGGGCTTAGTCGGTTGGAAAATCAACTTCCCAAGCCCGATGGGAAGCTCTTCTTTGATAAACTCAGCAGCGTTTACCTGACGGGGACGATGCACGATGAGGATTCTCCGAATCATTTGCTTCTCCAAAACGGGGATACTTGCCGCAGCATTTGCGAACCCAAGTATAAGGCGCCCTGCGTTCAATTCTGCCCTGCGAATGTCTATGAAATGATTCCATCCCCAGCTCACGTGGGAGAAAAAGAATTGCAGATCAACTACACCAACTGTATCCACTGCAAGACTTGCGATATTAAATGTCCATTTGAAAACATTGATTGGACGGTTCCTGAAGGGGGCGGTGGACCTCGGTACACCGAAGTGTAGATGAAATTTTTTGCGGTTGCGACTCAAGGCTTAGTGGATGCTTTGGAAACAGAGCTTGTGGAATTGGGATTTGAAACTCTTGATAAGACTCCTTCTGGAGTCTATTTCGAAGCCAGCATGAAAGGCGCCTACAAGGCGAATCTTCAATCACGCATTGCCAGCCGGATTTTGTGGCCCTTGCATGAAGGTCGAGCGCGAGAAGGTGAAGATCTTTACCACCTCATGGACGAACACGACTTTACTCAGTACTTTGATCCCTCGAAAACTTTTAAAGTGGAAGCTTCTGTCAAAGAATGTTCCATTCGGGATCAGCGCTTTGTTGCAATGAAAGTGAAAGATGTGATCGCGGATCAATTCCGCAATCGCTATCAGAGTCGTCCCAATGTGGACACCGAAAATCCTCAGGTTCAGTTTTTTGTAAAGGGCTACAAGGACCACTTTATGATTTCCATTGATACTTCAGGCGAGGCACTTTTTCGCCGGGGTTATCGAATGCGGCAAGGTTTGGCTCCGATGAAGGAAACTTTAGCTGCGGGACTGCTGCATTACTCGGGCTGGGATCCAGCAACGGAAGTTTTGGTTGATCCCATGTGTGGCTCCGGTACCATTTTGATCGAAGCTGCCATGAAGATGGCGCACCTGGCACCGGGTGGATTTCGAAAAAGTTTTGGCTTTCAAAATCTGACAAATTTCAACCGCCAGGATTGGGAAAAAGTAGCTAGCCTGGGGATGGCAGATGAAATCGAAATTCCCGCAACAGAACCCATTCGTTTGTTCGGCTATGACGTGGATTCTAAAGCCATTCAGATGGCGGTTGAAAATGCCAAGCGTGCAGGTGTGGATCATTTAATTCAGTTCAAAAAATGTTCTATCGCGGAACTCACTGCGCCGGCTCCAAAGGGAATGATTGTGACGAATCCCCCTTACGCTGCAAGGCTCGGGGAGATGGAAGATCTTAGTGGCCTTTATAAAGATTTTTCCCATACTTTGAAAAAGAATTTTCACGGCTGGTCCGCATGGGTTTTGAGTGGCAATAAGGAACTCATCGGTGACTTAAAACTGAAAGCGACTCGAAAACATTTTGTCTTCAACGGCGCGATCGAGTGTCGCTTTTTGAAATATGATATGTTCGTGGGCGCCTCAGAGGACCGAGTCTATCGTTCCAAAGCTTTTAACGAGGCTAATTTCTCTTCCAATATTTGAACCCGGTCGCGAAGCTCGGGGACTGAGGGAAGGCTTGCGATGGTTCGTAGGCCTTCTTTGATTTTTTGCAGTGGGTAGCCAGTGTAGGCTCCAGCTTCAGTGATGTCCTTAGTGACTGTGGCTCGGCCACCGAGAATTACATTGTCACAGATGCTCACGTGATCTGAGATGGCGACGGTTCCCCCGCACATAAAGTGTGCGCCGATTTTTGAGGAGCCCGCGACAAAGAAGCCTCCAGCGTAAAGGCCGTTGGGACCGAGTTCACAGTTGTGGGCCACATGGCAAAGATTATCAAATTTGCAGCCAGATCCGATGAGGGTCGCTGTTAAAGTGCCTCGGTCCACAGCGCATTGGGCACCGAATTCCACATCACTTCCGATTTTTACAGAGCCTACTTGAGGAATTTTTTGAGGTGGACCTTTTTGGTTATCGGTAAAACCAAAGCCATCACTGCCGATGACGGTACCAGGACCGATTTGGCAACGATCACCCAATTCGCAGTAGCGGCCGACAACAGCGTTCGCTTGCACGCGGCAGAAAGCTCCAATGATGGCGTAGTCTTCAATGACGGCCCCAGCTTGAATCCAGGCTCCCTTTCCAATGCGCGCACCTTCACCGATCACAGCTCGAGCTTCGACGATGACCCCTTCTGCAAGCTTGGCGTTTCCATCCACGCTGGCTGTGGGATGAATTTTGGCTTCTGGTTTTCTTGCCGGTCGATCGAAAAGTGGCAGCAATCGAGCCATGGCCATTCTCAAAGATTTGGTTAAGAAGAGCACCTGCGTTTCCGGATTTGAAAGCTGAGGATTGAAGCTCGCAAGCTTTTCATCAGCGACTATGACCGATGCTTTGAGAAGACACTCTTGCAAATGATTTTCTTGGGATACAAAAACCACTGTGAGGGCCTCTGGCTCTCGAGAATCCGACACTCCGAGAACTGATGCTTCATCATTTCCCTGAAGCTTTTGAAGGATGCCGGCAGTTTCAATATTGAGATCTTTTCCAGTCAGTGAACTATGCAAAGAGAGAGGGATCATCGCAGTCTCCTAGAGGTAATGCTTGAGGTAATGCCTCGCAAAAGTCAGGGCAAAAATCTTCAAAACCAGTTAAAGTTATATTAGTCGTTTCTATTTGGGGAGATCATTCGATGGCGAAAAAGGCTTTGAGTGCCAAGTCAGCAAAAAGCAAAAAAAAGTCTGTTGTGAAGACGGCTTCCGTGAAGCCACGGGCTGCCGAGAAAAAAGGCAAGAAAATCACTTCTGAACCGATCAAAGTCGAGGCACCGGTTGCTAAAGTGAGAAAAGGTCGAGCTCCAGCTGCACCGGCAGGGGCAAGTGAGGAGCTGAAAAAGTGGATTTCCCTGCGCAGCGAATTTGAAGGCTCTGAGGCTCCACAATATCGAATGTCTGAGCAATACGCCCCAAATTCGCCCTTGATTCACCCTCGCTTGGGGTGGGGCTATGTGATGACCAATCAAAATGATCGATTGGAAGTCCTTTTTGAATCTGGAATCAAAATTTTAATCAGCAACTACAAACAGAACTAATCTTTTAGACTAGCTGCATGATCGTCCGCTTGTCCCATTACTTTTTCCGCGATAGCTTCAGCTAATGTCGAAAGAAGATTTAGCACAGTTGGAAGGAAAAATAATCGATGCCCTCGCTGGGGGTGTTTACAAGGTTAAACTTGATTCCAACAGCGTAGAAATTCTCGCGAAACTTTGTGGGAAGATGAGAAGATTTAACATCCGCGTCGTTGTCGGCGATAAAGTTACTGTGGGAGTTTCTCCCTACGACCCGAGTCATGGCTTAATTATGTATCGACATAAATAAAACAACTGATCAAATCCAACACAGTGATCAAGTTGTACATCCGCAAAAACTTCATTCAAATAGTTAACGTCACCGGAGGCCAGCATGGACCCCTTACTTAGTGGTTTTTTCCAAAAGAAATTGCCTGCAATCTCGATGAAATCAGCTCAGGCGGTGATCGAACTCGCTGCGGATGGTGGGACAGTTCCATTTATTGCTCGTTATCGAAAAGAGAAAACGGGAAATTTGGATGAAGTTCAAATTCGAGATGTCATTGAGGCTCACGATACTTTCAAAGAAATTGTTCAGCGTAAAGAATTTCTGATCAAAGAAATCGGCGAACAAAAAAATCTGACGACTGAAATTAGGCGCCGGATTGATCAGTCGTGGGATCTTGGCGAGCTCGAAGAAATCTATCGGCCCTTCAAGAAAAAGAAAAAAACCAAAGCCACGATGGCCAGGGAAGCTGGTATCGAGCCGCTTGCTGATTGGATCTGGCAAGTGGGGCATAAAGAAGCCGCTGAAGACGTCACGATGGAAATGAAAGCCAAAGCTTTCTTGAATATTCCTTTGGGCTTTGCTTCCTATGAACTTGTTTTGAAAGGCGCTCAAGATATCTTGGTGGAAAAAATTGCCAATGATCCGGATCTGCGCAGTCAGGTTCAGAAAAATTATTTTGAAAAAGGCCGGATCATTTCTAAACGCACGAAAAACTTCAAGCCTCATTCAAAATTTGAAATGTACGCTGAATTTGAAGAGCCCGTAAAAAGTCTTTTGGATGCGAAATCGACTCATCGTTATTTGGCGATGCGAAGAGGCTGGCAGGAAGAAGAGCTTACTTTGGTCGTCGAAGGCGAAGAAGAATTACTTCTGAAGTCTTACGAGAATTTTTCAACCAATACGCCAGATACAGCTATTGGTCAGTTTTTAAAAGACTCGGCAAAACAAGCTCTCACGGTTTATGTTATTCCTTCTGTCACGAACGAAGTCCACCGCGCTTTGAAAGATCGGGCTGATGAAGACGCCATTAAGGTATTTGCGGAAAATGTGAGAAAAGTTTTGCTGGCTTCACCTTACGGCCCAAAAGTTGTTTTGGGTGTGGATCCAGGTCTTAGAACAGGCTGCAAAGTGGCCCTGATCGATAAAGGCGGAGCCTATATCTCCCACACAGTGATGCAGATTCTGGGTGAGGGCGCCGAAGCCAAAGCCAAAACTTTGATTGGCGAAGTTTTAAAAGCTGTACAAATCGAAGCCATCGCAGTTGGAAACGGAACAGCGGGTCGTCAAACGGAAGTGTTCTTAAGAAAAGTTGTGAAAGAACTGACTGCGGAGGCTCCAGCTGGAACTGCCAGAGAAGTTCCTGTGATCATGGTGAATGAATCAGGCGCTTCGGTTTATTCGGCTTCGGACGTGGCGCGGGAAGAATTTCCTGAGCTCGATATCACAGTGCGAGGGGCGATCTCCATTGCCAGACGTTTGCAAGATCCCTTATCAGAATTGGTTAAGGTCGATCCAAAGAGTATTGGTGTCGGGCAGTATCAGCACGATGTGAATGCGGGTGGACTTAAGAAAAGTCTCGAAGCCGTTGTTGAAAGTTGTGTGAATACAGTTGGGGTCGATTTGAATACGGCGTCAACTTCGCTCTTATCCTACGTTGCGGGTATTGGGCCTGCGCTGGCAAAAAATATTGTTGAGGCTCGCAAGAAAACCTTATTCCAGGATCGCAGTGAGCTATTGAAAATTCCGAAGTTTTCGGCAAAAGCTTACGAGCAATCCGCCGGCTTCTTAAGAGTTCGTGGCGGAAAAGTCTTCCTTGATTCTACAGGAATTCATCCGGAGCGTTATTCGGCTGTGCGGGATATGGCTCAGGAAATTAGTGTCAACATCACTGAGCTTGTCGGTGAAGGAGCAAAAAAACTTTTGCCTCTTCGGGCAAAGTGGGCAGGCCTCATCGGTGAATTTACTTTCGATGACATCATCAAAGAACTTGAAAAGCCGGGCCGAGATCCTCGGGATCTTTTCCAGGTTTTCAGTTTTCGAGACGATATTTTTGAAGTGAAAGACTTGAAAGAAGGCATGATTTGCCCTGGAATCGTAACGAATGTTACTAACTTTGGCGCCTTCGTCGACATTGGCGTTCATCAAGATGGACTTGTGCATATCAGTGAACTGGCTCATCAGTTCGTCAATGATCCTCGCAAAGTGGTTAACCCTGGGGACATGGTAAAAATTCGAGTGCTGGGCGTTGACCTGGATCGCAACCAAATTTCATTGTCGATGAAGTTGGAAGCTCCTGCACCTCGAGCCGAGAGGGCAGCTGATTCCTTCCAACAACAACAGCCCCGCGAGCCTCGAACGGATCGGCCTGATCGTCAAAGACGCGAGGCTGGTGCTGGCCGAACTGGTGCAAGTGGCGGTGGAAGTGGGCCTCGCAGTGCCGCACCTTCGGGTTCACGACCAGGGCCTGCAGGTGAACGAAGCGAGGCGCGAGCGGACGGACCAAGAAGTGGTCCGCGAGGCAATCAACGCAGTGAAGGTCGTGGCAATGAGCATCGCAATGACAATCGACAAGACTCCAGAGGACGAGATCACCGCGCGGCGGAGCCACCTCCACAAAAAATGCATCCTGGTATGAAACCTGGTGATCGTTTGGTGGGACCGGGTGGGCCTGGCGCGGATCAAAAGGGTGCGTTTCGGCCTGGCGGTAAGCCTTTCAATAATCCGTTTGCGGCGCTCACGTCTACGACCAATCCACCAAATGCGACCAATAAAAAGGCTTAGGCTTTTGCAATTCGCTCTGCTTTTTTTGGTTGTGAGCTTAGGCTGCACGACAGCGCCTAAGGGGGAGGCTTTGGAACCACAAAGCCTTTTGATCAGAGACACTGAGACCATGATCAAGCCGTGGAAACTTGAATCTTCGGCTATGAAGGCAGACATTGACCTCCTCATCTATGCTTTGAAAACCGCCTACGGTGGAAGAAAATTTGTTCCTCAGAATCAATTTAAAACTTCGATTTTAAAATTAGAAAAGGCTAAGGAACAGGTGAGCAGCACGCCTTTAGATTTTTGCAAGCTTTTAGATGAGGCCTTGCTTGAAATTCAAGACCAACACCTTTTTCCCTATCTGGTCGGCATGAACTGCGAAGCTCTGCGCAGCTCACGTACTCGAAAAGGCGGGGTGGGTTCTAACCTTCACTCCGATCCAAAAAAACCTTGGAGCTACCGACAGGAATTCATGGGCGGTAAAGAACTCGGGATTTTGATGATCTTAGATTTTCCTTCTCCAGAAGATGAGGTTTGGAAGGGCTTTTCAAAGGCTTTAGAGAAAGCCAAAAAGACGGCGGCGCTCGTCATTGATCTCCGGGGGAATTTGGGGGGAAGTGATTCAAGGGGGCAGGAACTTGCAAAAATGCTCTATGGCCGAAATTTTTCCACGCCGCTTTATAGTCAGGTAAAAAGTCAGTCTGCGGAAACAATGGCTCTCTTAGTGAATCGAGAGAAATATAGAATTTTAGCGCTCAAAAATAAAAAGGAGAAAGTTCCGGACTATTTATTGAGTCGCTTCGAAGAGGCTCAACGGCAGTTTCAGCTGGCTATCGATGGCAAACTGCCAAGGGAATTAGAAGAGTTGGCATCTCAGGGGCCGCCCTTTGATAAACAATTCGGGTACAAGGGACCTGTCGCAGTGTTGATTGATGCTGAATGTGCGTCAAGCTGCGAGTCCACCCTAGACTTTCTGGAACTGCATCCGAATGTCATCACAATTGGGGAAAATACCAATGGATCGATTCATTTTGGTAATGTGGGATTTATCGTTCTTCCAAGCTCAAAAGTAGTTGTACAAATGGCTTCTGATTTTTGGAAGTATCAAGACGGACGATTCATTGAAGGACAGGGCCACACGCCAAAAATAAAAGTGGTCCCGGGAAATGATGCCTTTGATGTCGCCAAAGCCCAGCTTTCGAAACTTTGAACTTTTGCCAAACTTACGTATTTCTATATTCATTTTTTGCGCACAAAGGATTTATCGAAGCCTTCTGGCCTCGGTGCTGGTTCTTACCTAATTCGAAGTAATTGGTCGCAGCTCGGCTCTGGTTGGCAGCTCCGGTTAGTGGCTCTGTAAGATGAACCTATAAGCTATCATCTTACAGAGCAGAGAATTTCGTTGAAAACACCGAAGCTTCCACGACCCCGCCTTAATCGAAACTAAAGCTATAGGAAATTGCGGCCAAGACGTTAGCGCCGCCTATGAAAAGTAAACTATTGCGGATTCCTGCCTGTTTCTGCTGACTGGCATTGAGAAAGTTAATACCGGCAATTAGGCCGTGAGTGATGGCTCGCACTGAATCTTCTCGCTTGCTGCGTACGGCTTTTCGCTCTCGATAGGCTTTCCAAAGGGAAAATTTTTGATCTGAGGTAATGGAGCTTGATTGAATTGTTTTTAAAAGCAAAGTGTCTTCATCATCCACTCGAGACAAATAAAATCCGTATCCGATCGAGGCAATACCGATGGTTTGAAAGACGCTATAGAGCCCTTTTTCTAGTGGATCCTCAGTAATGCTGGATCCTATGAGTCCGCCGACCCCCACCAATGAGCCACTGATGACATGACTCCAGCCGTTTTGCTTCTGCAATGAATTTTCTTTCTCCGCCTTTTCCAAAACTTTGGCCCATTCAGCAGAGGGTGCTGCAAAGGCCGGAGATTGCATAAACAAAATCAGACAAAAAATTAGACTGAAGAGATGGATCAACTGTCGAAGCATTTAATTCTCCCAGCCGATTTGCATATAAACCGTTTGGGTGAAAAAGCCTTCACGTTCGTTCACAAATTTTGTGGTGGAATAAGTGATGGCGGCTTGGATCGCTTGCAAGCTAGTGAAAACCCCACCAGAAATGCCGCTAGCATCAATGCCCGCGAAAAGGCGCATCGATCCAAAAGAATAAAGGCTTCCAAGGCGTAACTTGGCTGAGGCCGTTTCTTGATAACTAAGCGACTTATAATCCAGCAGCAGGTCCCATTGGCCATAGGACCCCAGGCTTGAAGCTCGCACCGGAGTCAATCCAAAACCAATCTGAGTTTCCACGGGTTGTGGCATATCGTCACTTTTCGCAGACAAGGTGCCCAGGTTCACAAGCATCGCTGACAAGCGGGGATCCATATCGCTCTTCATTTGATTTCCAAGTCGCCACAAAAATCCGGGCTCAAGAAAAAGAACGTTTTGCGTTTGGGGTGTGAGAATACTGGCCCCGGCATCGGTTGTTAGATCAAGAAGCTTAAACTGTTTTCGTATGTACTTTCGCTGCATCAAGCGAGCTTGGGCGCCGATGGAAAAACTATCGGTCAGTTGGTGTCCGGTTTGAAACTGAAATCCACTTTCATCCACGGCAAAAAGGTCCACATCGGGATTTGCCTCATTGCGAAGAACAGAAAAGCCCTTCAAGGAGGTGGGAATAAACTGGCCAGTGAGATATTTTGATTTGAACAAAACATCGATCTGAGTATCGATTTGCAAAACTTTGCCGTCGGTGAAAAAGAAATCAATATTTTGGGGATTTTTATCAGCATCTAAAAGCTTTCGGACTTTGTCTAAACTAGAATATCCATTGGAAAGCTGAGCTTTGGCGCTCATTCCTGATTTTTCAATAAAGGGGACTAACGCGGGATTGCAGGGAAGACCATCTGGAACATTCATCAGGCTTAGGCAGGCAAAGGCCAGCCCCTTCACTGTGATCGAAGAATTTTGAGTTTCAAAAGTTCGAGCATTGCGACTGAAAGTGAGGTTATCGGCATTGGCAGACCAAGGGCAAAGCAAAACCTGACACAGGAAAAGTGAGGTCAGCAAAAGGTAAAAACTTATTCTTCGCACGCAATCAGCTGACCCAGGTTGGGCAAAAGTGGCGAAGCCGTTAAGGAGCTACCATCAACGACTGAATTTTTCAGATAGAGCAAGGTGGCATCGTTCACAAGACTCACGGCAGTCAAAAACACATTGATATTGCTGACTGAATTTCGAATTTCAGAAACGGTTCGAGCAAATGCTTCTTTTCCCTTGGGCTGAATCCAGGCCATATCGGCGAAGAGGGAGATCAATTCCCCTCCCGGAGTATTGATGTATTTATCAACGGCTCGGAAATCCACAAAGCAGATTTTCTGACTTGGATTTTGGCCTTCTTTTTTAGGACTGGCAACTGGCGCATGGGGCTCAGCAATTTGTGTGAGCAAATGTTTAATAATAACGGCTCTAAGCAGAACCCGAAAGGCCCGGTCTTTTGGTCGCAAAAGCTGTTCTTTGGAGCTTAAGATTTGCACTCCATGCCGAACGAATTCGATATTGGATTTTGTCAGGCTGGGAATAGCTTCGAAAATGCGGATAAGACCAAACATGCGTCCCGAGTGATAAGTCCAAGTCGCAATTGCGCGTTCTGCCGTCGAGGCTGACCCGGCTGTGGCCGGAGTGGGCTCTGTCTTTATGCGTTTGGAATGCTCGAGAATTTGGTTCAGCATTCCATAAAAACTTCGAAACTGAAATCCCGCTTTGTGTGCGTAGGCCGCCGACAAAGAAACAGCCGCATCGATGTCCTCGGGATTGGCGCGTACATGGGGCTCCAAAAGCTGGATGGCTTCTTCAGTGCGCTGTTCATCGATCAGGCGACTGGAACGCACGGAAACAGATTCCGTGGGACCATTCGGTGATCGATCACAACTGACCGAGCCGCCGAGGGCGACCACTGTCAAAAGAAGCCAAAGCCAAGCTGACGAATGCATTTATTTGATACCGTCGCAGTTGGTGGATAGCACCGGGGAGCGGCCATTTAGAACCAAAGTGCCTTTTCCAGTGCAGTAAAGTTTTCCGGAGTCGTATATTTCATACTGGGCAGAAAATTGGATTTCGTCAGCATTTCTGAATCCGAACTCCTTCACCAAGACACTTGCCGTCGGGCTGAGTCCAAACAGTAGATCCTTACATTCGATGCGATCGATCGAAGTGTTTTTTTCTGTGATTTTACAGCCGGACTCTGGCTTTAAACCCTTGATCAGGATTTTTTCGAACATCTTTTCAAATGACTCTTCGGCTAAGATTTCGAAGCTAAAAGAATCATTCGCGGAGCGTGCACGAATGACTGGCGAGAAGCTGGCGTTTGTCGCGCAGCTTTTCATGGAGTATTCCACGATTTCTTCCACAACCTTTTTGACGCCCTTTTCTTTATCTTCTTCTATCACTCTTGTCAGTTCGGATTTAACCTGAACCGTTTTGCAATCAGTTGTCAGTAAGCCCGCTGGCAAATCAAGATTGGTCAATCTTACTTGCTTTTCATTTTCGCGCACAGGAATGGTCGCCTTCGCTTTTTCATTCACCTGCACCAGGAAATCGATGGGTGTGTAGGTGCCCTTTTGATCGGCGCCCCTCATGACCTTGCGAGTGGCTGCCAATAGTTCTTGAATTCTCTTAGCACTGCGTTGAATTTCGTCTAGGCGACTGTCCATGGCGACTTTCTCGCGAACGTTTTCTTCCGAAGTGGGACCCGTTGGCGAAACGGCTCCAGGTGAAGGTTCATGAAAGCGGGACTGACAGCTCATCAAGAGGCCAGGCAGAATCATCATTAATGCAGCGGCTGCAAACATAAAAAGGGCTCGAGTTGAAAACATTGGAATAGCTCCTTATAAAATTTAAAATCCCGTATTCAAAATTAAAGTACTTCAGAAAAAGTAATTACTTCAGGGGTGCTCAGGATTTTGACAGCCTTTAAAAGCTTCAAAGTCTCTGCCCTGCGAATGAATGCCTTTTTCGTTCGGATCGAAATAGGGCATAGCAAACTAGTTGCCAGAATTCTTTAAAAATTGTCGTGAAATTTCGTGAAAGCCAAGGCCGCCTTCAGCAACTGCAACATAGGTCGGGGGCGACTTGAGCGCTGACACAAACCTAACAACATTTGCAACACCAAAGGAGTTCGGAAAGTAAGACCACATGGGCTCATCGTTAGGTGAGTCCCCCACAAAGACGCAGTCGCGGAGCATTTCACTCGGACTTAGGGAAAGCTCTTCGCTGAGAAAACGCTTGGCACAGCTGAGTTTGTCGAATTCCCCATACCAGCCATTCACGTGAATGGAGCTGACTTTCGCAATAGCTCCATGGGCTTTGAAAACCGCGACGATTTTTTGAATGTCGACCTCAGGCAGGGCAGGCACATCTTCACAGAAATCGATGGCCAGATCATTGATGCGAGCAAATTGATCACTGGCCACTGCGGTACCAGGGATCTTTTCCAAGATTTCTTTACGAATGAGGTCCAGCCGAGATTGATTTTTCCGCATCTCAGTTTCTGGAATTGAAAAAACGCGTTTCATCTTTTGATTTTTATAGCAAAAATAAAAGGCACCATTTTCGCCGATGACACCTAAGACAGGCCACTGGCGCGCGATCATTTCACACCAGCCAGCAGGGCGACCTGTGACTGGAATGACACCAATGTCGGCTCGATGAAGGTCCCAAAGTGCTTGATAGGCCTCTGGTCCTAGTCGTCCATTATGCGTGAGAGTGTCATCGATATCAGTGAGCACAAATCGAATTTTGCTACTAAAGTCAGAAGGAGGTCGCATGACAGGCCCTTTGAAAGATTGGGATTATTGCTTTGCGCTATAATTCTGGCTTGATAAAATGGGGAGTGCAACTTCATTGTGAGGAGATGTTTTCCTTCATTGAAGGGGTTTGAGTTGGCAGGACCAAAATCGAGATCGAAAGCAAAAGAAGCAAAAGACACAACTGCAGCGGCGCCTGTGGGCTCGGGAATTCGACTTGTCATCGTTGAGTCTCCAACCAAAGCAAAAACCATTCGCAAGTTTTTAGGCAAAGGCTATGTCGTTGAATCTTGCATGGGACATATTCGTGATTTGCCCCAATCGGCCAAAGACATTCCTGAAAAAATAAAAAAAGAAAAATGGGCCAATCTTGGGGTCAACGTCGATAACCATTTTGAACCCGTTTACTGTGTTCCGAAAGATAAACTGAAGGTTGTTAAAAATCTGAAAGACAAGCTGGATGAAGCAAGTGAACTTTTCCTAGCGACGGACGAAGACCGTGAAGGGGAAAGTATCAGTTGGCACATCCGTGAAGTGCTGAAGCCAAAAGTTCCTACCAAACGCATGGTGTTCAATGAAATCACGAAAGATGCGATCGAAAGGTCCCTCAAAGATACACGCGAAATTGATTTGAATTTGGTGAAGGCGCAGGAAACTCGTCGCATCTTGGATCGCTTGGTTGGCTATACCTTATCGCCCCTTTTGTGGAAAAAAGTGGCCTATGGCTTGTCTGCAGGACGCGTGCAGTCCGTGGCCGTTCGGTTGATTTCCCAGCGGGAGCACGAGCGCATTCGTTTCAAACGTGCACAGTATTCTGGAGTCAGCGCCTATTTGACAAAAGAAGAAGTTGAGTTCGAATCCAGACTTCTTTCTGTCGGTGGAAAACGAATCGCAACGGGTAAAGATTTCGATGGCACCACGGGACAGCTAACCGCGGAAGGCTCTGTTTTGATCTTAGATCATGCGAAGGCACAAAGTTTAGCAACGACGGCTCTGAAAACACCTTGGCAGGTCACAGAGGTTGAAGAAAAACCAGTTTTTAGAAAACCTGCAGCACCTTTTATTACTTCGACTTTACAGCAAGAGGCCAATCGAAAGATGGGCCTCAGTTCTCGCGAAACGATGCAAACGGCTCAGAAACTTTATGAGCAAGGTTTCATCACTTACATGAGAACAGATTCTACCTTTTTATCTAAAGAAGCCATTCAAGCCGCGCGTGAGTGTATTTCCTCTAAGTATGGCGCAAGTTATTTGCCCCCTCAGCCACGGCTTTATGATCAGAAAAAAGTCAAAGGCGCCCAAGAAGCCCACGAAGCCATCCGGCCCGCCGGCACTTTATTTCAAGACCCTGATGAGACTGGTCTGATGGGTTTGCAGTTGAAACTTTACGAATTGATTTGGAAACGAACTGTGGCCAGTCAAATGGTCGATGCAAAACAAAAACAAGTTACTGCGAAGTTTTCCGTAGCAGACATGATGTATTCGGCGTCTGGAATGACGATCGAATTTCCAGGCTTTTTAAGAGTCTACGTTGAAGGTTCCGATGATCCTGAGGCAGAACTTTCCGAGCGTGAAGTTCGACTTCCTCAGCTGGCAAAAGGCCAAGCCATCAATTGCACGAAAACGGAACCGACGGATCATGAAACCAAACCACCGGCTCGGTACACGGAAGCAAGTCTGGTTCAGAAAATGGAAAAAGAAGGCATCGGTCGTCCCTCAACTTACGCTTCAATTATTGGAACCATCGTCGATCGCGGTTACATTCGCAGACAGGCTAATGCTCTTGTACCAACTTTTACGGCCCTTGTCGTGTCGAAGCTTTTAGAAGGTTATTTGCCTCAATATGTGGATCTGCAATTCACTTCGGAAATGGAAAAAGAATTGGATGTGATTGCAGATGGCGAAATGGATTCCGAAGCCTATCTGACCAAACTTTATTTTGGAAAATCAGGCATTAAGACCTTGGTGGATTCCCAAGAAAAAAAGATTGAACCCGAAAGTGCGCGCACGATCACGCTTGAAGGTTTGAAGGGTTACACTTTTCATGTCGGAAAATTTGGAGCTTATGTTTCCACTCAGCGTGATGGACAAGAAGTGCGTGCTTCCATTCCAGAGTCCGGCAGCCCCGCAGATCTAACCAGTGCCGACGTTGATAAGTGGATTGAACAAAAACTTCATGGTGCAGATTCACTGGGCAAAGATCCGGTCACGGGACTTCCAATTTATGTACTGACGGGTCGGTTCGGTCCCTATGTTCAGTTGGGCGATGTGAAATCGGATGATGATAAACCCAAGCGCATGTCGATTCCGCCGGGGACGGTACCGGAGAATTTGACTCTGCCAGAAGCTTTATTTTTAGTGTCTTTGCCAAAGGCTTTGGGAAATCATCCCGTCAGTGAAAAAGAAATTAAATTGGGTATCGGGCGCTTTGGTCCCTATGTTGTTCACAATGGGGACTTTCGTTCCATTCCAAAAACTGAAAACATCTATACGGTTGATTTTGCAAAAGCGATGGAGCTTTTAAACACTCCCAAAAAGGGTCGAGGTCGTGCGGCTCCCTTGAAAGAATTTGGACCTCATCCAATCACCGAAGAACCCATTCTACTTATGAATGGACCCTATGGTGCTTATTTGAAATGCGGTAAAGTGAATTCCTCATTACCCGAGGGAATGGATCCTCAAACTGTGGATTTGAAAATTGCCGTCGAAGTCCTTTCTGCAAAAATGGGTGATGCCGAAAAACCAACGAAAAAGCCTGCGGCAAAGGCTAAAGCTAAGTCTAAGGCTAAGTCTAAGAATGAGGCGCAGGTGGAAGCTGCTCCTGCTGCAAAGCTTGAGACTGCAAAAGTCATTGCAAAGAAGACTGCGGAAAAGTCCAAAAAGAGTCCGCCTAAAAAGGCAACCGCTGCAGCTGCTGTGGTGCCGGTGCTAAAAGCCAAGAAAACGACAAAAGTCACTCGCGCCCAGGCCAGATAGCAAGAGGCGCAAAATGATCAAACCTCCCCGGGTGCCTGCACCACCGAAAGTCCCTCCCGCTCAGCTTGAGCTCGGGCTTGCGCGGGAGAAAGAACAAGACCGCAATTATCATCTGGGAGGTCGTAGTTTCTATTTTTTTGATTTTGATGACAATATTGCCTTTCTTACTACGCCACTCATAGTCTTTCACAAAGAAACGGGAGCCGAAGTCCCTGTCAGCACGGGCGAATTTGCAACTGTACAGAATCAAATCGGCCAAAGTGGAAAATACAAAAACTATGAGCTTCGCTGGGATGACCGCAATGGAAGCTTTCGAAATTTTCGCGATCACCAAAATGAAGAAATTGAAAAGCTGGGAAAAAAGTCTCAGCCTTTTTTGGAAGATGTGGCTCAGGCTTTAGGACACCCAGACTTCAGTTGGAAGGGGCCCTCATGGTCGTGTTTTTATCATGCAGTTTTTAATCACAGACCCATCAGTGTGATTACGGCACGAGGCCATCATCCCAGTACCATTGAACAGGGAATACAACTTTTTTGCGAAGCGGGGCACTTGCCAGAAATTCCAAACTTTCTTTGCGTGTTTCCCGTGAATCATCCCGAAGTCCGTAAGTTTTTAGGCCAGGAAGCATTGGAAGGCACTCAACTTTCGGTGCCAGAGCTAAAACAAGCGGCTATTCGGAAATCGGTCGAGGCCGCCATCGAAAAATATGGTTACAATCAGCATCATCGCTTCGGCATGTCCGATGATGATCCAAAAAATATCCAGCTCATTGCTGAGGAAATGACTCGGCTCAAGGTGATCTATCCCTCCCTCAGCTTCTATGTGATCGAGACTCATGGTGGCGATTTCATCAAATATGAGGTTCATGCACAGGGTCTGAAGCGAAAAAGCGAGGATGGCGGTTCTGGCCAGGGTTCCCTCTTCGATTAGCTGCAGGGCGTTTGGAGAGTCTGTGTAGAATCTTTGGAAAATCTAGATTCTTTTCCTGCGTGTTTTTGATATCCTAGGCCTCAGTTGTTCTGACTCAGGTCTTTATAATACGACAAAAGGAAATGGAATGCCTGCATTGGTGAATCTTCCGCAGAATAGAATTTCGAACTTAAAATCTTGGTTGCTGGTCTCGATGGCTGTTGGATTGATGGCCGTCAATGAACCTAAAGAAGATATAGGTAATGCCGAGGGCGCAATAACTAAAGGTGTTTTGAATCCGACTCCAAAAAAACCTTCAGCGCTTAAATGTGAGTATCTGTTTCAGATTCAAAGAATTCTTTTTGAGCAGCACATTAAAATGTCCATCGCTGAAGGCGAGTTGGAAAAGCGCACGGTCGAGCAATTTATCAAGCGCCTCGATCCCACCAAAGTTTATTTGACCATGGCAGATGCAAATAAAATTCAAGGGAATCTGACTGGCATCTTTGATAAACTGAAAAAGCGCGATTGTTCTGGCCTGCTTGCTTCACAAAAAGTACTGATTGAGAAAGTTGCCATTCGCTCAGCATTTGCGAAAAAGTTTCTTGGTCCTGAATACAAGTTTGATTCCACGACCGAGTTTCTATTTGATCCAGACAAAAAGGCTTTTGCGGCAACGGATGAGGAGGCTGAAGAGTTCCTCAAAAAATACATTCATTTTCAAGTTTCAAACTATCTTGAATCTGACATGAAAACCGAAGAAGCTCGCACAAATGTTGTAAAAAGTTGGGACCGGGCCCAAAAGCGAACAGCTGAAATGAACGAGGACGATGTCTTCGGGGCCTACTTGGATTCTTTTGCTCGGGCGATGGATCCTCACTCCGCTTACATGCTGCCAGAAAATAATGAAGACTTTAAAATTCAGATGAGCCTAAAACTTCAGGGCATAGGTGCGACTCTGAGAAATGAAGATGGTTTTACGCTGATCGAAGCTTTGGTGCCCGGTGGACCTGCCGCAAAATCAGGACTGCTTATGAATCAAGATAAAATTATTGCAGTCGCCCAGGGTGATAAAGGGGCCATGGAAGATGTCATTGAGATGGAGCTTCGTGATGTCGTGAAACGCATCCGTGGTGCCAAAGGAACTGTTGTTCGCTTGATGATCATGCGTAAAGACACGGATGGTACGACTCGTAAAGAAGTGCGCATCGTGCGGGATGAAATCAATTTGGAAGATGATGCGGCTTCGATCAATTATATCGAACGCATCGTTGGTGGTAAAAAACTAAAAATTGGAATCATCAATTTTCCTGGCTTTTATTCCGATTCGCGCCGAGGGGGACGGTCTTCTGCGGCTGATGTAAAAAAACTGATTCTAGAAGCTCGGAAAAGCAAAGTGGACGGTCTGGTTTTGGATCTTTCCATGAACGGTGGTGGAAGTCTTGAAGATGCAGTGAAAGTAGCAGGTCTTTTCTTTGGCTCCGGCGCAGTCGTTAAGCAGTCCATGCGCGACGGAACAAACCGTCCCGAACTGACTTTAAAAGACAATGACTCAGGTGTGGATTGGCCGGGACCCTTGGTGGTTTTGACCAGCCGAATTTCTGCTTCTGCTTCTGAAATTGTTGCAGGAACATTGAAAGATTACGGCCGTGCAATCGTCGTCGGATCGGATCACACTTTTGGTAAAGGAACGATTCAGTCGGTGGTGGATATTCCACCGGACACAGGTGATTTGGGTGCGGTGAAAGTAACTGTGGGAATGTTCTATACAGCAGGTGGAGCCTCGACTCAGCATCAAGGTGTTGAAGCCGATGTTGTGATTCCAGGGCAATTTGATTTGGATGAAACCGGAGAGAAAAGTCTTGATCATTCACTTCCACCGGCCAAACTGCCTGCCTTTTTATCGCCAGAGGCCTACGTGAAGGATGGTCCTAATGCTTGGTTGTCCGTCGATCCTGAATTAGTGAAAGAGCTTTCTTCGCGGTCAAAATTAAGAGTCGACAAGAGCACCGATTTTAAAAAGGTTCTCGAGGATCTTGAGAAATCTAAAAAGAACGGCAAGATGATCAAGCTTGCTGAAGTTTTAAAGACCAAAAAAGAAAAAGATAAAGACAAAAAAGATAAGGCGAAATCAAAGACTCCTCTGACTAAAAAAGAGAAAGAAAAAGAGTACCTCAAACGAGCAGACATTAATGAAGCGGCGAGTGTGCTTGCCGATTTGATTGAGCTTCAAACGCAAAAAGTGGGAATGAAATCGTCGAAGCCTTAGTCTTCAGCTTTCGGGGCCTAGCGGCCCCGAAGACTCAGTAGCGCGCTGAGTTAGCGCCCCTCAATTTCTGGGTTCCCAACAAAGATTCATCAAGCTAGATAGGGTTTATGTCCATGTCTAAAAGCACTTCCAATTCCAAAGCAAAGTTGTCTAAAAAACCACCCGTAAAATCTGCAAAAGCGAAAGCTTCAGCTGTGAAAGCAGTGGCTGCAAAATCAGGAGCCGCAAAATCAGAAACCAGTAAAGCAATAGCGAAAAATTTGCTGCCTCTGGATTTCAAACTCCTTTCTAAGGAAGTGATTCTTCAGATCTACGAAAATATGGTGAAGTCTCGGGCGCTCGAAGAGCGACTGATCAAGATTTACAAAGTCGGCGATGCCTTCTTTTGGATCGGTGGGCCGGGCGAAGAAGCTTGGGGCGTTCCACTTGGAATGCTTGCTCGAAAAGGTCGTGGACCTGATTACGACTATCTTCATTTGCACTACCGCTGTACTCCGACTTTGATTGCGATGGGAATGGAGCTGATCGATTCCATTCGCTTGATTATGAATCGCGCGACCGATCCGTCCACCGGGGGTAGAAACTTTTCGAATCATTACTGTTTTCCCGAGTGGAATGTTCTGCCGGTCACAAGTCCCATCGAAGTTCAATACATTACGGCCCTAGGCACAGCCCACGTGCAAAAACGCCAAGGTGCAGGAGCAATCAGCATCGTCACAGGTGGTGATGCAGGCAGCGCTGAAGGTGATTTCGCAAGCTGTTTGGTCTGGGCATCTCGCAAGGGACATGAATTGCCGATGCTGATTACGACTCAAAATAATTTATGGGGTATTTCCACAGGGTACGAAGGTCAGCACGGAGAGACCAACATCGCCGATCGCGCGCGAGGATTTAATATTCGCTCACAAGTGATCAATGGTAATGATCCGATTGAATCCTACATCGTAATTAAAGAAAGCATGGAATACATTCGAAAGACTGGAAAGCCTGCCTTTATAGAAGCTTTTGTATCCCGTTTGTTTGGTCATTCCTCGGCGACTGGCGCGAACTATATCTCACATGAAAAAGACTGTTTGAAAGAACTCGAAGCTCGAATGCTCAAACATGGATTGGTGAAAGAATCTGCGGTCAAAGAACTTTGGACTCGCTTTGAAACAGAAGCTGCGAATGCTCAACAGATTGTGAAGGGGGAGCCTCCGCCAACAGCAGAATCAGTTTGGGATCATGTCTATGTCGGTTCAGAGAACGCGGACTGGAGGAAATTCTAATGGCAAATATGGCTCAAGCCATTCGAATGGCTCTTCACTATGGTGAAAAAAATTTAGCGGTGAAAGATATTTTTGGTCAGGATGTGGGAGCCCCTTTGGGGGGTGTTTTCACTGCAACTCAAGGACTTAAAACGACTTGGAACACTCCACTGGATGAACGTGGCATCGTCGGCATGGCGATGGGGATTGCCTTAGCGGGTGATCGCTGTGTGGCTGAAATCCAGTTCTGCGATTATATTTTTAATACAATGGATTTGCTAAAAATTGCCGGCAATACCAACTGGTGTTCCAACGGACAGTATCCTGTTCCTTTGGTTTTGATGACTCCTGTGGGTGCGGGCATTCGCGGATCTGTGTATCATTCTCATTCTTTTGATTCTTGGGCTTCGCGCCTGCCGGGCTGGAAAGTGGTGATGCCCTCCAATCCATTGGATGCCTATGGACTTTTAATTTCAGCGATCAAAGATCCGAACCCTGTGATGTATTTGGCTCCAAAAGCTTTGATGCGGGTTCGAGGCGAAGAATACATTCCCGGTGAGCCTGAAGATGAAAAGGAACTGAAGTCCATGATTGATGCCCCGATTGGTGATCGATCAAAATGGGAAGCGCAGTGGCCAGAACTTCAGGAATATGCAGTTCCAATTGGGAAGGCCAAGATTCTTCGAGAAGGTAAGGACATCACTCTGGTCAGCTATGGCCGCCATGTTTTGGTTTGTAAGGAAGTCGCTGAAGCGCTGGCCTTAGATGGAATCTCTGTTGAAGTGATCGATCTGCGTTCGATTTATCCTTATGACTGGGCTTGCATTAAAGAAAGCGTTCAAAAAACCGGCCGGGTTGTCTTGGTGAACGAAGACACTGAGGTCACGAATTTTGCTGAACATTTGGTTTATCGAATGACCCAGGAACTTTTCTACCATTTGATGGCGCGTCCTAAAGTTGTGGCGGGTAAACAGTTGCCTGGAATCGGTTTGCATCCGCTTTTGGAAGACAATTCAGTTCCGCAGAAGCACGATATTTTAACTGCGGTTCGTGATGCCGTTCTTGAGGTCCCTTGACGCCTAAGGCCCGTAAACGAGTTTCCTCGCGGAAACCTAAAAAATATTTTGATAAGTATGCTCTTTATAAAAAAGCGGTGCAGTCCCCGGACGTGGACGCTGAATTTTTACAAGGGGTGTACAAAGAACTTCGTGGCAAAGATCCCATTTCGTTCCGTGAAGATTTTTGTGGAACCTTTGCTTTGTCTTGTGAGTGGGTGAAACTGGGCAGTCGTATGATCGCTCATGGTGTGGATTTGGATCCTGAGCCTTTGGAATACGGCCGCCATCAATATCTGGGCAAGCTGTCCCCGGCTCAGAAGGAGCGCCTGCACCTGATGGAAGGAAATGTTCAAACGGCCGATATGCCGCTGGTAGATTTGGCAGCGGCTATGAACTTTTCTTATTTTATTTTTCAAACTCGCGACGAGATGAAAAAATATTTTTCAAATGTCTTCCGGTCCCTCAAAGATAAGGGCGTTTTTGTCGTGGATCTTTTTGGAGGCAGCCTTTGTCAGGATGCTTTTGAAGAAAAGACGAACAAGGGCGGCTTTACCTACTATTGGGATCAGGAAAGCTTTGATCCTGTTACCCACCGAGCTATTTTCCACATTCACTTTCGCCTGAAGGGCAAACCTCGGCAGGACCGAGTGTTCACTTATGATTGGCGGATGTGGAGCCTGCCCGAGATCCGCGAGATCATGCTGGACGTTGGTTTTACCAAGACCCACGTCTACTGGGAAGGCTCGAACAAATCCGGCGGCGGCAACGGCGTCTTCACCCGCACCGAAAAAGGCGAGGCCTGCCAAAGCTGGATCGCCTACGTGGTTGGGGAGAAGTAGTGTTTGGGGTTCAGGTTAGGCGAACTACGGAACATAATTCTTAGAGTTTCGTAAGGTTTTTGTCAGTCATCAGGCTAACATCTCTATTTTTCTAAAGAATAAAAAATTTCATCCGACAAGTGGAGTGGAAAGTATCAACTTTCTAAGCACTTGGAGGATTGATGAAAAATCTTAGGCTGATAAAAGAACGTAAAGATGATGCTGAACGTGAAATGGATCTTCGTGGATTAGGAAGTGCCATAGATCATGATTTATCACCACTTCCCTTGCTCCGTTTTGAGTCCAAACACTCATCTCTAGACGAGCTCGTACAAGCCTTTGGAGGCGAAAAAGTAGATCACCATTCTGAGGATGGAAAGGTCACTATACAAATAAGCTCTCAAAATTTGTCTTACAAAGAAAAAACCATTTTCCTCTTCGGACTTTCTCTTGCTGCTCACCGGACTTTTCAACTCAATTCAGTTCTGTTCGAAGTCCAGAGAATTGGTGATTTTATTCTGACAGCAGCCAAAGAAGGCCTCCATCATTCAAAAATGGATGTGCCAAGTTCAGACTCCATTTTGCTTTCGCCGCATTCACAACTGACTCTTCAGCAAGCCGGCCTGCTAAGTCAGGTGAATGAGGGGTTTCACAAGATGTCAGGGAGCGAAATTTCTGAAAACTTGAAACATTTCCTTCCTGGAAAAATAAAACAGTTTAAACAGGGGGCAGCTTAAATGCCAAACTTATTGCCATCGGTCCTTATAGGTATCCTTTGGATCGCTACTTCTGCGATTTCATTCTTTCCGGCGGTTTACTTGGAGACGGATATAAAGTGGTTGAAGCTTGCTGTTCTGACTTCGGTACCAATTATGTTTTTAGTTACCTTTCCGGTAATGGCGGGTTTGCTCAGCTGGTTCGGACAAAAAGGCATTGTAAGAGGATCATTTCCTCGAGAGCTGATGCATCCAGTTTATTTCTATAGAAGAATTTATGGGCTGCTTTGGACCCAACTTTACTATTTCAAGCCGATTTACACGGTGGTCTTGGCGATTCCTGTTTTAAAAAAAGTAGTGCTTCGACTTTTTGGATACAAGTACAGTACCAATTTTGTCGTCTATCCTGACACTTGGATTCGAGATCTCCCACTTTTGGAAATTGGAGCTGGGGCTTATCTTTCTAATCGCGCAACTTTAGGATCAAATATTTGTCTTCAAGATGGATCGATACTGGTAGACAAAATTCGAATTGGTGAAAAAGCCCTCATTGGACATTTGTGCATCGTTGGACCTGGTTGTAAAATTGAAAGTGGTGCTGAGCTTGGAGTGCATTCCGCTCTTGGTATAAGGGTCAATCTAAAGTCGGGTTCCAGTGTAAAACCAGAGTGTGGAATCAACCATGGTTCAGTTATTGGGGAGAATACTTCAGTCGGAAGCCGCTCACATATTGGAATGAGATGCATCGTGGGACCAAATCTGAAAATACCAGCTGGTGCGAATATTCCGAATGGGTCGATTTTACAGTTTCAAAGGGATGTCGATGATTACTATCATTCTGAAACTAAAAAGCTGAAAGAAACGGTGGCGACAGTTTCAGAACTGATCGCTAGATACGACGAACATGTCTCGTGAAAGTAAGGACGCGCTCGATTTAGCTCAAATCCGTCGAAGTCTCCTTGCTGGAGTCCTCGATCGCGCGTCTTTTGTTAGCTTTTCCCTTGCCATCAGTTTTGTGCTTTATGGTCTATCAAGCTTTGAGTTCATTCAACGCTTCGACCAAACAATTTCTTTATACCACAACGTTCTTTTGCGAATCGTAGCTAATGGAATTCCGCTCTTTTTGTTGGGGCTCTATTTTCGCAGCAAAAAAGGCTCACAAGAATTTAAGGTCATACTGTGGACTATAGCGATACCAATAAATTTAGTTCTAGCGAGTACCATTTATGTTTGGCCCATTATGTGGGCGGGAAAAACTGAGATCTATCACTTTGTTCATGCGGTGAATGTGATCATTTTTGCCGTAGTTCTGTCTTATGTGGCACTTCCGCTTCCCTACATGATCGCACAGCTATCAATGATCATTGCATTTTTCTTGCTACCAATTGGATGGATGTTGGCAAATGGTGGGGACGAGCTGATCTTCAAAAACTATGTCGGGGATTGGGCAATTATTCTGCCTGCGGTCACTTTTATTTCAACAGTGGCAGCACGGACCCGATATCAGCTTGCAAAACTTGATCATGCAATTAAAAAAGATACTGCCACGTTTTTAGGTAAAGCGGCGGTGAAAGCGATCTTCGAACAAAATCATGAACTGATTTCTGGAAAAAAAGACGGCGCAGTTATAATAAAAATGGACATTCGTGGATTTTCGAAATTTCAGCGCGAATCTGAAGAAAAAGTGGTAGGCCAGTTTATGACTGGCTACCATTCGCTGACGGCAAAGCATGTTTCAAAGTTTGGTGGCTTTTGGCACAAGTCTGATGGTGACTCTCAACTTTGCACATTTGGTGCAATGGATGATATACCCGATCTGAGTGATATTGGTCTGGATAAAGATGAAGAACGCGATGCCAAGATGAAGTTAATCTACCATCGATTTCAGAATGCCCTCGAGGCGACAAAACTAATATTGAAAGAATTTGAAGAAATAAAAATTCAAAATGGGGTTACCTCTGAACTTGCGCTTGGAGTTTCGATTGTCGTTGGAGAAGTCGATCTTCATATTCAAGGAGACGGCGAGCATCGCAAACAGTTGGATATTTCGGGGAGAATCCTCACAATTTCTGCGAGACTTGAAGAGTATACTAAAGTGATTCGAAAAGTTTTGAATCTTTCCACTTCAGTTGTGGTTATTTCTCCCGACTTGAAAATATTCGATCTTAAAAATGAGTTTTTTCTTTGGAAAATTGATCGTGCTGATTTGCACATTCGGGACTGTCCTGAATTTACTGAGATCTACTATAGTCCGAATTTAGTTGGAGGGATTAAGGGTTCATCTAGGTTCGAATCTGCAGCTTAAAAGACGGTCCGTAAATTTTACGTGCATTTGAAGCGCAGCCTCAATTGATCTGCCAGGATAATAGTTTAGGCTTAGCGATCTCACCCATTGAAAACATAGGTGGAAAGTTCGTCCTTCTAAGACTCCTTTCCTTCTTCTCATTCTGAAGATGTTGAAAGTATTGAATTATGATGTTCGGTCATTCACAAATAATTTATATGGTTGTAAAGTATCTAATTCGCCAGATCCAAAAAAGCGTAAATCCATACTTACTGTCTAATAAAATGACGGGAAAAGTATTCGCACGCTCGAACTTGAAAAGTAGGGTACAATTCACTTCTGAAATTTTGCCGAGAGGGGATGTAAGTGAATACTCATGAAGAGATTTTGAATTCCATTCAAAATGGTGATACCGATCGACATATTTTGAAATCAATACTTCCAGTCTTCTTGCAAGGAACAGTCGAGTTTTTAGATTACAACAGTACAGTTAAACAGGCCTTTACTTCTGCATTTGTAGCAGGAGGTGCGAACCCGGTTGGTGCAGAGGAGCGGTGGAATAGTATCTCATCGATAGTCGCGAAAGGAATCAGCTCAGATTTAGATCTCAAGGATATCGAGAAAGACCTTCGTGCTTACTACCAACCACTTGTTGATCGTTCACAGAGAGAGAAAAACCAAAAGGCTCGCACAGAACGATGCTTCGCGCGCGTGCGACCGCTGCTTGTTGGACAGAAAATTGTAGATTTCGGTTGTGGCAAGGGTCTTCTGGGCGAGAAAATTCAACAAACCCTCGGTTTAGATGTGGTAATAGTTGATAACATCGACTTCAATCAGTCGTCACTTAATCTTGTTCTTGCTGACGAATCTGGCAGGACAAATCTGCCGGATAAGCACGCCGACACAACCATTGTTTACCTCGTGCTTCATCATATGAACGATCCAATAAAAGGACTAGAGCAAATTGCAAGAATTACGAAGCAGAGACTTGTGATCATGGAAGGTTATGTGGAGGATCCTGTCTATTTTTATGTAAACAAAAGTATAGATTGGTTCTTTAATCGTGTCCATCTTGGGGTTCAGATGAATATTCCATTAAACTTCCTGAAAGTTGCGCAGTGGAAGTTTCTATTGGAACAAGTCGGATTTCGTGTCTCGCAAGTAGAGTATCTTGGACCTGACGAGGAGCTAGCGCCCGAGCACCATGTGCTCTTCATTGCTGAAAGAATACATACATGATTTTTGCTTCGATTCAAATTATTTTCACACTGGCAGTTGCATTCGTTTCTCCATTTTGCCTCGGGCAGAGCGTTGACAGTTTTGATCTGAGCTCTGAGCTCGAAATTCTTCCGGCTGAGTTAGCGAATGTGGATGTGATCGAAGTGCCAAATTTAAAGGGTTGGGTTCCAGCGAAAAGCGACGCAGGAAAAGCGCATGTTCGTTTTCAAGGGAACTGGTACAGATTAACGATTCAGTCCCCACAGGCGGGCGAATGGGTTCTAATTCACCCTTTGGTCGCTCATCTCCAGATGTACCGATTTAAGCAGGGCGCGATTCAAGCTACTGAACATGGGTACTCCACTAGTGGTCCAAAAAAGTTGAGTTATAGAAAACTCGCAATTCCCATGGGAATATTAGATGGAAAAGAGACCGTCTACTTTAAAACTCAAGGACTTTCTCAAAGATCTACTAACAGATACGAATTGGTATCCATGGTTAGCTTTTTGAATCAAATATCGGCGGAAGTTCCTCTGGCGGCACTTTACTATAGCCTCATCATTGTTGTGGCCGGCGTGTCATTGTTCGCATTTTTCATGTTGAGGAGTCGAATCTATATCTTCTATTCACTTTATTTGATTTCGACGATGGGGATATTTGTTGGCATCCAGGGTTACGGATACCAATATTTTCGATTTTGGAAACCAGGTATTTCCATGTTTTTCTTCGGAATGGCTAGTTTGTTTATCACTTTATTCATAAGAGAGCTTTTCCGAATCTCCTCGAAGAGAATAAACTATTCTGCCTTTGCAGTTGCAACGGCTGCCTTTTGTTTCTCTCTTTTTTCTTTGATTGCTCCAGCGAAACTGGTGTTCACCGGTTTATATACAGTTGTGCCGATCACGCAGATGTTCATAGTATTTGTTGGGATTTATCACATCTTTTTCCATAGAAGTGATGTTTGGATGATTCTTTTAATCTGCATAACATCTTTCGTGAGTTTGATTGGACTATTAAATGACGTGATGTTGCTTCCGTTTGCGGGATTTTTTGATGCTGCATTTCAGCCGGTATCATTGATCGAGATTCTACTTTTCGGCTTGCTTCTTTTGAGAAGATTTTATCTTCTCAACGTCGAGCGACTGAATGCGCTTGAACTCGCGCAACAACGAGAAGTACAGAATTCAATTATTGAGAAAGAAAAGACACAACTCAAGTTTCAAGCAGAATTTGGAATGTTAGCCCGACAAATAGCCCACGACATCCGTTCGCCGCTATCGGCATTGACGGCGGTGGCTGAAAATCTTGGGTCTGAGTCAGCAGATAAGAGCGAAATTCTACAGAAAGCTAGCCAGAGAATAAATAGCATCGCAAACGACCTTCTTTCAGCGGCACGAGAGATCAAGGTAACTGGGGATCACAGATCTGATGCTGCCGTGATTTCAGTAAATCAGATTTTGAGAGCTTCGATCGATGAAAAACTGCACGAGGTACCCGCAATTCGGATTGAAACTGAGTTGCCAACCAACGATGTCGTAAAAATCAGATTCTGTGAAAAAATGCTACATCGAATTCTTTCTAATCTTTTAAATAACGCCATCGAAGCTTGTACGCCTGGTAGCACGATTCGATTAGCGTTGAAAGCGAGCGCAGGAACTGTCCAGATCAGAATAATTGACAATGGTAAGGGCATTCCTCAAGAGATTCTAACCCGTCTCGGCGACGAGCAGGTGAGCTTTGGTAAACTTGCCGGGAATGGAATCGGGGTTTTCTCGGCTAAGAAGCAAATTGAAGTTGCTGGAGGGAATTTTTCTATTCAGTCGAAGGTTGGGGAAGGGACCACGGTCACACTGATTTTTCCGATGGTTTCATAGTGAAGTTACAAATAGAATTAGTTTTCGTGCTATTTCAATCGCTTCTCAATAGATCTTATAAAATTGCCAATGTCGTATGGCTAAAAAATGTAATGATCGGCCGTTAAGAAGCGCTATCAATATCACAGTATCAGCGTTATCCGCTTAAGGATCTGGCGCCCATTTTGAATACTCCTCATCGACCCAGTCCATCTCGCAACGACGGCCCTCCAAGGAGTAGTAATATGTCGATCTTCAATTCAAGGAAGACAAAAAAGAGCGCAGTTCGAAGCGGAGCCTTTTATCTCCTGATGCTAATGGCGACTTTAACGAATCATGCGCAAGCGACCGAGGCGCCAGCCCAAATCCTAGAAATCCAGCTCACCGGCCAAGCTATGATCTCATTCGCCGAAGTAAAGTCCCACCTCATGAAATTGAACCAAAACAAAGCCTCGCAAAATCTATCCATCGTGCAAGGAAAGTTGGGCTTAAGCTCTTACCTCCACCACGACGATCAAACAATTCGCCTCAAGATCAACAGTGGCTGTTACGTTTTTGACGGCTGCAGCCTCAAGATCGCAGCAAGACAAGGGCAATCTGAAGTATCGGCTAAAATTTCATTTGAGCGAATGAAAGATGAAGCACAGCAATCGAATTCAGTTCGTGAAAGAATTCTCAAGCTTTCAGAATCTCTTATCAATATTCTGATGGCGCAAAAAAACTAAGAGCCACAGAGCAGAGCGCCAAATTCCAGAGCTAAGAGCGCCAGAGCCCCAATTGCCGCCTCTTGCCGACCAGTTACTATACAGGTGAATTTTATAGACCAAATTAAGTCATAGATATTCAAGGACTTGCAGGCCACCTCTTCAACTTCCACCAAAGGTTGTTAACCAGCTAGGTAACACAGAAGTCCCCTGAGGCTATCGACAGAGGGGTCACTTCGATTATCCTCCGAAAGAACTTTAAACCCAACCCAACCCCAACCACCGATCTGGAGATCCCTATGAAAAACAATTTACGATCTGTCATCTCAGCAGCTTTAACAATCATGGCGATGTTAGTAATGCCAAGTCTATCGAACGCTCGCCACGGAGGCGGCGACCATGAGCTCGGTCACGGCGGTGGCCAAGGACGTTTTTGCAGCGCTGTCGCTAGTAAATTTCAACAGGACCTGCGAGCTTGCTGGACACGTAACTCACAAGGCTGCGTTCAGTACTTCACACGCAAAGACGTCATGTCCGATCGTGATTTCCACACTTGTAAGCAAGAACTTTACACAACTTGCGTGAAGACTTGCTATTCCGTCTGGGGCTTTAACGATGCGGCTTGCAATAACAGCTGCGCGATTATCGGCAAATATCTCTAAGCGGAAACTTTCTCAGCCATATTCACCTTAAAGCCTCAAGCTAATTTCAGCGCAAAAAAAAGAGGAATCGTCATGCCCAGCTCAAGTCAAAAAAACATGCTGAGATCTTCGATCCTAAGCCTAGCGATTTTGATAGTTAGCCTCGGTTTACCCGCGAGGGCTTCCGCGGCAGCGGTAATTCCGGCTGAATTTAGTAAAGCTCGGCAGTTGCAATTCACTGCCGAAACATTTCAAAAATACTTACCCCAGCTAGCACAAGCGCAGCAAAAGGTGGAAAGCCTTCTTGTGCTGGCGAGTTCGAGCCAACAGGTCAAAAAACTGGAAGACCAGTTCCAAGCTGCGGGCGGCGATCTCAGCCGATTAAAGTTTCATATCACTCGCTACAATAGTTTTTGGTTTCAAGACTTCGGGCCTATCTACAGCAAATCCGACAAAGGTGCGATTCAAAGTTTGGATTTGGTCTACACTCGCTACAATCGAACATTAGATGACTCAGTTCCTGAATCTCTCAGCGCAGCCCTTGGAATAAAAAATATCAAAGTAAATTTGAATTTTGAGGGCGGAAATTTAATTTCTGATGGTCAAGGCCGGTGCTTTACATCATCACGCCTCTATGAACAAAACCCGCAACTGTCACAGGAAGAGGTCGATCAAGTCATGCGCTTGGAGCTTGGCTGCCGTTCGCTGGTGGTTCTGGAGCCCCTGGCCGATGATGTGACTTTTCATATCGATCTTTTTGCAAAGCTTGTGAATCTTAAAACCTTTATCGTCGGGGACTTTGTCGATCACAAAGTGAATCAAGATCGGATGAATCGTAATGCTGAAAAACTGCAAAGCTTGGGCTATAAAGTTCATCGTTTGAAAGTTCGAAGCCCCGTCGCGAAGGTCTACTTCACTCATCTGAATTCATTTTTGCTGAATGGCACGGTGCTTTTGCCAAACTATGGAGCCCGAGAAGACCTAGAGGCCGCGAAACTTTATCAAAGCCTGGGCTTTCAGATTATTCAATTTCCAGCGCAGGATCTGGTCAGGCAGGGCGGATCTATCCACTGCGTGATGCGCTCCCTCCCGAATTAAAAGCTTAAGAACTTAAACCTGCGATCACAACCAAGGCAAAAAAAGTATATGCCACTATGACTCCAACAAAAATCCAGGTTGAAGCATCTTGATTCTTAATTTTATCGGCACTGTGTTTCATTTTATCCCCAGGGTCAGAATTAACCATGATGGGAATTTGCAAAGACAGTGCCTGCCAAAAGGTAACCGACTCTTACTTTTTTACCTCAATCGAATTGTTAAGACCCGTTAATGTGATCAGGGGAACATCCTTAAAAACCGGATCAAACTCAAACTGAAGCGATCCAATGCGAAAGGCTGCGAAATCAGCGATGACAAAGCCTTTAAAAAGTCCTTGAGCCCTACTTTGCACAATGGGTGCGTTCACTAGGATACGTTCAAAACTTGTCCCTCCGGTGCCGTTCGTGGACCTATTATTCGCAAGGCTTGAGATCGAGGCCGCCTGCTGCACTGCTGTGGTCAGCAGATTGTCGAAGCTACTGTCTTGACCTTGGCCCTTCATATGTGTGGCTCTTGCCGAGATGTCTCCACTATCCATCTCAAGGTAAATACCTGAAGCACTCACAAGCTGAATGTTTCGAAGAGCACCGCCAGTTTGCTTGATGCCTCCGGAAACAAAAATATTTCCAGTGACATAAATTCGGCAGCCATTGGTCGTCGTTAAACTTAAACTTTTAAGGTGCAGAAAACCACTGATAGCAATGTCGCCTGAACAATTCAGATTTCCAGAAATTTCAACGAAACCGTTGGACTGCTGAGTGATTCCCGAAGGTAGGCCTTTGGCGGATATAGCTCCTGAAAGTTGAGCTGAAGCTCGGATCAGCGCAGCCGATGGATACTTGATCTTAAGAGTCGTCACCTCTTCGACTGGATTTGAAGTCGCAACCAAGCCTTCGACAAGCTCACGGATCCAGGTGTTGGCTATTTTTTTCTTAGGAACGATGACTTTGCCATTCAAGTTCATCGAGGACCAGCTCATCGCGGTTTGCCCCCCAAGGTAAATACTGCTTGTTTTCTCGCCCCCCCCGAGGTCCGTCATGATTGCACCCTTCACTTGTGCATGGCAAAGCAGGCAGGAGGTGGCTCTCACAGCCAGGGAAGGTTCGATTTTAGCAATTGTCTCGATGGTTTCTTGCTCTGGAGTGGGCGGCAGAGCAGTCTCGGCGTTCTCAGCCGTCGAGGATTCATCAATCGCCGTCTCTTCAGTTGATGAGTTCTCTACAGCGCCTGCAACGGGTGGGGCCGCATCGGAAAATTGGGAAGTGGCTCCGCAGCTGGAAAGCACTGAGGTCATCGAGAACATTGAAAGAAGAACCAAAAGCTGCCTCAGCTTGAGTGCGCAATCTGTAGAAAGTAGATTTGTCATAGTCACCTCTTGAATCCATTCTGATTGAGAACTAAGACTGAAATGACTGACATCCGTGGCTTCAAGTGTCTCAATGGAGGACGGCTCAATGAGCAATACCAAATTGGTCTATTCGACGGATCCCAAGGATCAAAAAATCTTAGAACAAGACACTCAAAAAAAAGGACCCTCTTCGGGGGCGCTTTCCTCAGTTCAGAGTCGAAATTTTGTTGCTATATTTCGCATTGAAAAACAGGGTCGGGGCGGGAAGACGGTCACTGTGATCGATGGCCTACCTAAGGTGGAGCCCTTCATTAAAGAACTCACCAAAAAGTTAAAATCCCAATGCGGAGTCGGCGGTTCCTATTCGATGGAGGGAAAAGATGGCCTCATTGAAATCCAGGGCGACAAACGCGACGCCATCAAAAAAATCTTCGATTCGATGCAGATTAAGTACAAAGGAATGTAAGGAAGCTGAGTAAACAGAATGAACTCAGCAAAGCGAGCGGCCGAAGGCTCAAGTTCGGCTTACTTCCCGCCAAAAGCTTTCAGTTCTTCCATGCGAAAGAGTGGAGTCAGCATCAAGCCCGCTTCGCGCAGGGCTTTGTCGTCCCCCCGCTGAATCACGCAGAGCACTTGACTCAGAATTGCGCCCGAAGCTTTTAAATCCTGTGCACTCAAGACAACCTGTCCACCCGTGGTCACAACATCTTCGATGATCGTGACTCGTTTTCCCTTCAAATCAAGCCCCTCGGAAACTTGGCAAGTTCCGTATTCCTTCGCTTTCTTTCGAACAAAAGCCACAGGAATGCCCGTATGGAGCGACAAAGCCGTTGCTATGGGAACGCCGCCCAATTCCAAGCCAGCAAGAATTTCAGTGTCCTTCGGTAAGAGGGGAGCCATCTGCTCAGCAATGGCTTGCAGCAGTTCTGGGCGAGATTCAAATCTGTATTTATCGAAATACTCCTTGGAGGTTTGCCCAGATCGCAAGAGAAACTCACCAGTCAGATAGGCGACACGATAGATATTTTTTGCAAGTTCATCACGGGTCATTACTTTCTTCATTGTTGTCCTCCAAAAAGCCCAGAAAAGAACAGAAAAGAACAGAAAAGTCCAGACGAGCACGGCAAAAGGCACCACTTCATAGGCATGAATCGTGCTGTATCCTAGGGTGAAAGCGAGGATTAAGCAAAAAGCTAAGCATCATGAAAAGAGAAAAAACCACATTAGATTTTGAAACAATCAGTGTTTTTGTCATCTTATCCGTACTGACGGGAGCCTTTCTCATTGGCATGAGGCTAGTGCATTTTGCACCCAGCTTTTCCTCGGAGACCAGGACACCTCCGCCTGCAGAAGTACGCAGTCAAGTTGACCCCTAACCAGCTACAATCGCTGGATCCACGACTATTCTGTTCATCTGTTAAATTAAGGGACTAAATTAAGCGACTAAATTAAGTGAGTCTTCTAAGTGAGTCTTCGAATTTGGTTTTTACGCAGCTGCCATTGATCCAAAGCGTACTGTCGCATATCAGGCACACTATCTAACTCATCCACGATTTCGACTCCCAAAAGGGTTTCAATGGCGTCCTCAAGCGATACCAAGCCTGTCACGATACCATATTCATCAACCGCCAAGAAAAGATGCTCTTTGCGTTTAATAAATAGATCGAGCAAGGACGCGACCGTCATGCGTTCGGGCACAGTTTGAATGGGAGTCACCAGTTCCCTGACCTTCAAGGAATGGTGATCACTCGATAGGGCCTCATGAATTTTATAGCGCATGGTCATGCCGATCACATGATCGATGGAGCCTTCATAAACGGGGATGCGAGAAAAGCGGATGGGCCGATATTTCTGATGAACGTCTTCAACGGTCATCGCGGATTCAAGCGCAAAAAACACACTTCGTGGAGTCATAATATCAGACACATAAAGACTTCGCAGCGTAAGTAAGTTTTTGATAATTGCAGATTCTTTGCGATGAAGGGTCCCCTCGTCGACGCCCATTTCAGCTTGAGCAATCATTTCTTCGCGTGAGATCGAGGTGGTCTCAGGCTTGTCCCAAAGGCGATGAATCATCCCAGAAAGCCAAACCATGGGATACATAAGGAAGATCAGTCCCTGAATGAAATAAGTCGCCATCGGAGCCAAATTTTTCCAGTAAATGGCGCCCAATGTTTTGGGAACAATCTCGCCAAACACAAGAATACCCACTGTTAAAATTCCAGTAAACACAGTCACGAAATCATTTCCATACTCTTCCAAGACCAGGGTGGCGATGACAGCCGAACCGAGGACATTGGTGATGGTGTTCATAGTTAAAATGGCGGTGATGGGGCGATCGACGTTTTCTTTCAGATGCTCCAGCAATTCCCCAAATTTTTTTCCATCCTTTACCGCCAAAGCCACAAAGCTGGGCGTGATGGACAGAAAGACTGCTTCTAGCAGGCTAGACAAAAATGAAACGAGAACGACAAAAAACAAAACGATCAGGGACGCTGTCATTGATGACCTTTTAAGAAGACTCTAGATTTTAGATGGGATGGTTTCACGCTTCCAAGTATATCACTACGAATACAAGTACAGGGCGTTAGAGTACAATTAAGTCTCAGAAATCTATACTGAAAGCTGGCAAGTGGAAGGGCTGGCAGAGCCAACCCTTCGATCTGATCTGGATAAAAGTCTACAGATAATTCAAATAAAGAATAAGTTCTCGGGTCGGGGTCCACTATTTCTGCTCAGCCGCACGCTTTTCTTGGTACTTCTTCGCAAGTTCTTCCTGAATGTTGCGAGGCACCTGTGCGTAGTGAGAAAATTCCATGGAGAATTCGCCCTTACCTTTAGTAGCGGATCGCAAATCGGTCGAATAACCGAACATCTCAGAGAGCGGCACATGGGCTTCAATCACCGCACTGCCTTCCAATGAGCCCGTGTTCTGAATAATTCCACGTCGCTGGTTGATCTGGCCAGTCGCGGCTCCCTGATATTCCTCAGGAACAGTGGTTTCAAGCTTCATCATGGGCTCCAAAACGATGGGCTTTGCTTTGCTGTACACTTCACGCATTGCTGCCATTGCACAGATTTTGAAGGCCATATAACTAGAATCGACATCATGGTAAGCACCGTCAGTCAAAGAAACCCTCACGCCGACAATAGGGAAGCCAATCAATGGACCCTTGGTGCATTGATCGTGGAAGCCTTCTTCAACCGCAGGGATGAATTCCCGAGGAATTCGACCGCCGACAACGTTATTTTCGAATTCGAAAACTTTCTCGGCATCGAGTGGCATTGGTGAAATCGATCCAACCACTTTGGCGAACTGACCCGAACCACCCGTTTGCTTTTTATGAGTGTAATCATAAGGAGCTTCTTGGCTGATCGCTTCGCGGTAAGCAACCTGAGGCTGACCCACGATGGTCTCACAGGCAAATTCCCGTTTCATACGCTCAACGTAAATTTCCAAGTGAAGCTCACCCATTCCAGAGATGATGGTCTCTGCAGATTCTTCGTCTCGGTGGACTCGGAAAGTGGGATCTTCTTTTCGGAATTTTTGCAAAGCCTTAGAAAAATTGTTCGAAGAAGTTTTATCCTTCGGAGAAATTGCCAAGGAGATAACGGCCGCAGGAACGTGCATGGACTGCATGGCTAAGTTGGTACCTTCGTGAACGAAAGTGTCTCCAGAGGCGCAATCAATACCGAACATTGCCACGATATCACCGGAGAAAGCTGTATCGATGTCAGTCATTTTGTCGGCATTCATTCGCACAATTCGAGGAATCTTAACGGCTCGTTTCGAGGTCGTGTTGACGATAAAATCGCCTTTGGACATCTTGCCTTGATAAGTTCGCATGAAAGTCAGCTGTCCGAAGGGAGTGTCCTGAAGTTTAAATGCGAGCGCAACAAGAGGCTTGTCATCTTTAGGAACCAGGTCGATTTTTGCCTCATCATTATCGAGATCCAGCGCAAATTCTTTCTTTTCATTCGGCGTCGGCAAATACTTGCAGACTGCGTCCAGCACCAGCTGAACACCCTTATTTTTAAAAGCCGACCCGCAATAAACAGGAACCAATTTCAAACCGATCACAGCTTTACGAGTCGCCGCATGGATCTCATCCTCGGTTGGCATTTCACCGTTCAAAAACTTGTCGGCGATGCTGTCGTCGACATCGGCTAATTTTTCAATAAGGATTTGGCGGTATTCTTCAGCCTGGGCTTTCAAATTATCTGGCATAGGCACTTCAGTGATTGTTTCGCCTTGTGCTCCTTCATTTACAAAAGCTTTCATGGAGATAAGATCCACTGCACCTTTGTGATTTTCTTCAAGACCGATTGGGATCTGGAACATCACCGCGTTGAGTCTCAATTTTTCTACAAGAGCATCTTTCACGCGGAAAGGGTTTGCGCCTTGCCGATCTAATTTATTTACGAATGCGAGGCGGGGAACGCCGTAACGTTTCATCTGACGATCCACGGTGATGGACTGAGATTGAACCCCAGCAACACCGCAAAGTACGAGGATGGCTCCGTCAAGAACGCGCAGTGATCGTTCCACTTCGATTGTGAAGTCCACGTGCCCCGGAGTGTCGATCAAATTAATTGTGAATTCTTTCCATTCCACCTGAGTACAGGCTGATTGGATGGTGATTCCTTTTTCCCGCTCGAGATCCATGAAATCCATGGTCGCGCCGACGCCATCTTTTCCTTTTACTTCGTGGATCGCGTGAATCTTTCCACCGTAGAAAAGAATTCGCTCAGAAAGAGTGGTCTTTCCCGAATCGATATGAGCTGAAATTCCGATGTTTCGGACCGTATTGATATCCCATTTCTTTGACATGATTTCCTCGTCTCACTTCGTCTTTTATTGATTCCGTATTAAAAGAGTATGAATTATCATTACATAGGATGAGTTGCAAAAGCAGGTATGGACTGTTGCGCAAAGTGCCAAAAAAGTTCACATGAGTCGGAGAATGAATTGAATAAAATAGCTCAGAATTTAGCCAATCTGACGACCCTTCTTGAGAAGCGCTTTGGTTTTACTCAGTTCATGGGCAAACAAGAGGCTGTTCTTCTGAGCTTGGCCGCCGGGAAGCCAGCCTTGCTGCTGATGCCGACTGGCTCCGGCAAAAGTCTGTGTTATCAGCTGCCCTCGTCCATGGTCTCTGATTCGGTTGTGTTGGTGCTCTCGCCGCTGATTGCCTTGATGGATGATCAAACTCATCAGGCGAAGGCACTCGGAATTCGGGCCACCTTCATCAATTCCAGTTTGTCGAAAGAAGAGAGGGACCATCGTCTGCAGGATGTGGTGAATGGGCGGATTCAGTTGCTTTTTGTTACCCCTGAGCGTTTTAAGAATCCAGAATTCACCGAGGCCATTCGAAAGGTCAAAATTGAATTACTGGCCGTGGACGAAGCTCATTGCGTATCCCTCTGGGGCCATGATTTTCGGCCCGAGTATTCCCGAATCCATGCGATTCGCAAAATTTTGGATGAGCCACTCACTATTGCAATGACAGCAACTGCGACCCGGGAAACTCAAAAAGATATTCTGCAGCAGATCGGAATTCCTGAGGCCGAAGTTTTTTCCACGGGCTTTCGTAGGTCCAACTTAAAGCTAAAAGTAATTCCCGTCGTGGGTTCTGATGAAAAAGTCCGAAGCATTATTGCTTTGAATCACCTCATTGTAGGGCCGAAAATTGTGTATTGCTCATTGATCTCCACAGTGCAGCGTTTGCGAGGGGAGCTTCAGCGACTCGGACTCAGGCCAATGATTTATCATGGTGAAATGGCCGCGGAAGACAAGCGGAGGACCTTGCGGCAATTCCTCGAAGCTAAAGAAGGAATTTTGATAGCGACTCCTGCTTTCGGACTTGGAATCAATAAACCAAATATTCGCGCTGTGATTCATGCGGAACTTCCTGGTTCAATCGAATCCTACTATCAAGAAGTGGGGCGCGCGGGGAGAGATGGGGAACTTGCCGAAGGAGTTCTACTTTACGATGAGGATGACGTCAGCATTCAGCGGGAATTTTTGGAATGGAGTCATCCTGATTTGGCCTTTTTGACCAGCATCTATCGTACTTTGGAAACGCAAGGTGCACGAATGCAAACTGAGGGACTGAATGCCTTGAAAGACATTATGAGCTTTCACAATCGAAGGGATCATCGAGTCGAGTCTTCGCTGCAGATTTTGACTCGGCTGGGATTTTTAGAGGAATCTAAATTGACCAAACTGGGATATTCAATTCGGTCCGAGCTGCGGTCAGAGGAGCTTGAGGAATTAAAAAATTCCGAAAGAAAAAAACGTTTACTTTCAAAGCTTCTGGAAATTGTTCGTTATGTCGAAACCACCCGCTGTCGGATGCAAATCATTTTAGATTATTTCGCGGAGGAAAGTGAAGCCTGCGGGCTTTGTGACCAGTGCGCGGGTGGTTTGAAATCGTGACCAAAAAAGTTTCCCAGTTTCCAAATCCAGAAGACGCTTCAGAGGAAGGAGTCGTCGCCTTGGGTCGTGACCTTAAGGTGGATACCCTCGTGGATGCTTACAGCCATGGGATTTTTCCCTGGCCTCATCCGGGTTATCCTATGCTGTGGTTTTGTCCGGCGGAGCGTGGAATCATAGAATTCAAAGATGTGCATGTCCCAACAAGCCTACAAAAATTTATGCGAAAGATGAATTGGACTTTCACCTTGAACAAATATTTTGGGGGAGTCATCCGTGCCTGCCAAGATCAAGTCCGTCCCGGGCAGAATGGAACTTGGATTACTCCACGAATGATTAAAGCCTATGAAGAGCTGCATCGTGCGGGATTCGCGATATCGGGCGAAGTTTGGGACGGGGAAGAATTGGTGGGCGGGATTTACGGAGTGTGGCTGAACGGAATTTTTTCCGGGGAAAGTATGTTCTTTCGTAAAAGCAATGCTTCCAAAGTGGCGCTATTGAAAATGATCGAATGGCTGCGTGGTCAAGGCGTAAGCTGGATTGATATTCAGATGCTGACTTCGGTGACTCAGCAATTGGGCGGGCGATATGTTTCTCGTAAAGAATTTTTGAAGCTGCTGTCGCGATCTCGTCGAAGCTAGGGTCCATTGAAAATGCTGCGACAGGATCCGCCAGCGCCTTTGCCGAAAGTGTCATTTTGCAAAGCTCTTGAGCTACTTCCAGCGGATTCGGTCAATGCAATTTGAAGTTTAGAGTGGACCAAACCATCGTTCGATCGGTCTCAGCACCTTTATGGTCTGCAACGCCCTGAAGACGTGGACCAATCGATAGAACCTTCAGGAAAAAATCATAGGGACTTAAATTTTCGAATAAACCTGGAAAGCGCTCTGCAATTTTTCTTTTCTGTTCCATGCTCACCCCAGCATCTGAGTCGAAAAGAACTGTACCCCAGTAGGCCGATGCGGATGACTTTGCATCGGTAGCCGTTGTCACATTGATTATTGGTTCTTTGGGTTTGGATCTCAAGGCTTCGAGCCATTCTTTTGGTGGACGAGTTTCCTCAATGAGCTTTTGAAGTATTGGGATGAAGCTTCCCGAATAACAGGATAGTAAATTGAAGTTAATAGTCAGGTTTGGGTGCTGTCTTGAAGCTTCAACTAAGATCTTTGCAATGTCTCGATAGCTAACGCTCGGGCCACGGTATTTGGCTCCGTTTGCTGGTTGAATGTAGGATGTTTCTAGCTGACCTGGTTGACCGTGAGAAACTACATTTATAAAAAGTTCTACCGGTCTTCTTTCTGAATCTCGGGCTGACTCCGCAACACTTTGCTGGAAACTTTCTAAATTTGCGCCCCAGACATATTTGTTGCTTTCAATTCGGCCGTTTTGACGAGCAAACTGGGTGAAGTTTTTAAGGGATCCATCAAACTCCGAATCACCAATCCAGGTAATCAAATGAGTTTCCGGCTTGGACTGACCGAAAGCCACAGACGCTGAAGCGCTAAAAAGGAAAATGCAGAAGCAAAGCCGCAGAAAGGTTTGTGTAGATTGTATTGACAGGTGGCTAAAAGCTTTCGCCTGTCTGCGAGAGGGCAGCACATGGACCTCCTGAATTCTTTCTTCAATGAGGAAATGCCATTTTTGTGCCGCTGGTAACATAGGGAAAAGCATCTTGGGTGCTGATATGAGACTGCTATATGACTTGATGCTTTTCGATATAGCGGAATCGAGGTTGCCAACGACTTGTTGACGCTTGACAATCGTCCTGAATGTGAAGATCAAAGCGGAGGAGAGCCGTGCCACTAGTAAGTGAATTTTTTGGGATTAAAATATACATGTATTGGGCTGATCACTTTCCAATCCACTTTCATGCCGAGTACGGGTCACTCAAAGCGATCATATCTGTTCAGGAGGCGGTCGTGATTAAAGGTGTATTGCCAGCAAAACAGTTAAAGCTTGTTTTGGCCTGGTGTGAAATTCACAAAGATGAGCTGATTAAAAACTGGAATTCTGCTCAGATGAATGGGCAAATTTCTAAAATAGATCCTTTAAAGTGAGGATTAGATGTTAAAAAAAATTATTCAAGTAAGACCGAATTCTGATTTTACCGTTTACGTTTATTTTGGTGACGGGAAAATTAAGCTCTATGATGTGAAGCCTCTTATTGGAAAGGGTGTCTTTGCACAAATTTCTGACGTTGAGCATTTTTTGAATAAATGCACTGTCATGAACGGAACCTTGGCGTGGGACATCAGCGGGAAGTTTGATCAACAGACTTGCATTGATATTGACCCAGAAACTATTTATTTAAATGGAGCTGATGTATCAGTAGACCCGATTGAGCGGGAAAGCGCCTCGTAGTTTTGTCCTAGATTCACAGAGCCATCAAAAAAGGAAAAGCTAAAAATGTCCTTCACTTCAAAAGTTGATAAGTCTCAGTTGCTGGCGGTGTTGATTGAAAGTCTTGAGAAAGATATCGCTGTCACACTTGAAGCTGCAAGAGTGGCTCACGAAGCGGCGACCAATGAGGAAAGTAAGCCAGAAAATGAATATGATACCCGGGCGCTGGAGGCTTCTTATTTGGCTGGGGCTCAGGCCAAGCGCGCGGCCGATTTGGATGAAACTCTGGCCTCCTTTCGAACGATGAAAATGAAAAATTTCAGCACAGATGAGCAGATCGCTTCGACCGCACTGGTGAAGTTAGGCATGAAATCAAAAGGAAAAACTTCTTGGGTATTGCTCATGCCCGCAGGTGGTGGTGTGCATGTCAGCTTCGAAAATCAGACCATTCAAGTCATCACACCCACCTCAACTTTGGGTGAGGCCCTTCTTGGCTTGAAGGTGGGCGATATTGCGGAAGTGGAAGTTGGTGCGGCCATCAAAGAGTTCGAAGTGCTGCAGGTATTCTAGCTAATGATCTGTTTAATGTTTACTCATCAGTTCAGATAAAAGTCCTGACAATTATAAAAAAGTGAAACATAAGTATTTAAAAACATAGACAAAGTATGACTTAAACAATCGTTTAATATTTTCGATTGCCAATTTAATTTGATCCCTTTATATAAAGCTCAGACGGATGATTTATATTAAGGAGCTTTTCAGTGTCGCGTGGTGATTGGAACGAAGCTAAATCAAGTATCCTCAAACAGGCGCGATTGCTGTTTGCTGAGAAAGGTTTTGAAGCGACCAGCCTCCGAGAAATTTCCAGTCGTGCGGGCGTCAACGTCGCAATGCTGGCCTATTATTTTGGTGATAAAGAAGGCCTTTATCTAAAGTGCATCACTGATGTCACCGAAGACCGAATGGTCATCTTGAAAGAAATTCTTTCGAGGCCTAGCTCGAAGGAGGACTTTGTAGTTAAGTTCCGACTTTTTTCTCATACTTTTGCATCGGTGATGTCGGTTGATGCGACAATCATTCAAATAATTATTCGTGAACTTCAATCCCTCAGGCAAAATTCTCAAATATCCGAAGCGATCTTTCAAAATGTGCATCCCACGTTTCAGGTGATTCGCGATTTTTTTCAGGTCGCAATCGAACGACGAATCATGCGGTCTGGAATCGATGCAGACTTGTTGACTGTGCAGCTGATGGGAATGCTGACCCATCCTTTTATATTTGAAAAGTGGATGGAGAAAGCCCTCAATTATACAGCGAATGATCGCGATCGGCAAAAAGCTTATATGGATCAATTGGTCACTTTATTTATCGGCGGGGTCGTTCATGATGACTTGCGCCATGATCGACGTCAAAGTCAAGATCTGCGCCAGGGCTCGGATCTAAAGAGCAGCGAACCTCAAGGAGGTATGTATGAAGCGAATGAGTAAAAATAGCTGGAAAAGTTTTTCCCTCTCGTTGATTTTAGTTTCAACCGAGGTGAGCGCACTCACTCTGAATCAATATCTGCGCCAAGTAGACAATAATGATCGCGGGGTCCAGTCGGTTCGTAAAGAAGCTGAAGGTATGCAAGCAGCCAAGGAGCAATACTCACTGCTAACGACACCGAACTTGATTGCAAGTTTTGGTCGATTGGATGACCGTCGTCCGAAATCCAGTCTGCAAGCGCAAGGGGATCAGATTCTCAGCCAGAATTTTTCCTTTGGACTTCAGCAGATGACGCCTTTTGGTTTGAAATATTCAGTCACACAGAATTTTGATCAGGCGAAAATTCTGTCTGGTGGACAAACACTCACTGGAAATTTCAATGATTGGCCTGAGTACAATGATGTCTATCCCAAGATTGAACTTTCTCTTTCACTGTGGCGTAACTTTTTGGGGCGCGAGACTAAAGGCGATCGGGACAATATCCGTTTTTCGCAAGAGGCAGGTATTCACCAAGCTGAGATCAATCGCATTCGCAAAGAAAACGAAGTCGAAGAAGTTTTTTTCGAATTAGCGAATCAGATGGAGCTACTGAAAATCAGCAAAGAATCTTTATCAAGGTCACAGAAGATTTTAGATTGGTCGCAGAACCGCGTTTCTAAAAATCTTGCAGAAAAGAGCGATCTCTATCAAGCGCAAGCCGCAGAGAAAGCAAGACGGCTGGACTTGGTCGGCACCGAGCAAAAATTAGCGGATTCGGCTCGGCGTTTCAATCGTATGAGGGGAGTGATCTCCGATGAGGTTCCAGATAAATTGGTGGTGCCAGAACCTGCGCTCAGCCAACTCAAGCTTTCTAAAGCTGCAGCCAAACAGCGAAAAGATGTCAAAGCAATTGAAGCTCTTTCCATTGCCAAAGAAGCAAATTATCTGTCTCAGAAGGAAAAATTGAAGCCTGAACTCGATTTTATTATGAACTATACGACAGTGGGTCGAGCCGTTGACCGAGCCGAAGCCACGCAGCGAGTTTTTAACGGCCGAGAACAAATCTATATGGGCGTGAATTTTAAAATGCCATTGGATCTTTCACTCAGTGGACAGCTTCGGGATGGTTATGCCTTGCTCGCCGAAAGTCAGCGCCTCAAATCAGAAGATCAATTGCAAATTTTAAAGTCTGAATGGGCTCAGTTTGTCGATCTGGCCTCGCATTCCACTGAGCAGTACTTGTTGCTGAAAGAACTTGAAGTCATCCAGAAAAACAAAGCGGATTCAGAGCGCAGCCGCCTGAATCAAGGGCGATCCACCACTTTCCAAGTTCTGAATTTTGAAACGGATTATCTGAAAACACGCGGAGATCGGTTGGCTGCTGAATATAAAATTCGGCAACTGATTATGAATTTGAAACTGTTCGAATAGAAAATGATAGCTGAGAACTGAGAACTGAGCATTTAGAATTAAAGGAGAGCATTGTGAAAATCTGGGAATTGTCCGTCCGAAGACCCATCTTCATGTCTTGCGTCTTAGTGTCGTTCTTGGTCTTTGGTTATTTCAGTTTTAAAAAGACGCCCATTGAGCTCTTTCCTGATGTGACCTTCCCAGTGGTGGTCGTGACGGCAGTCTATCCAGGCGCAGGACCTTCCGAGGTAGAGACTCTGGTCTCCAAACCCATCGAAGAAGAGCTGAGCACCATCAATGGCGTAAAAAATATTCGTTCCATCAACAGAGAAGGAATCGGCGTCGTCGTTGCGGAGTTCAACCTCAGCGTGGACGTGGCCTACGCAGAACAACAGGTGCGGGACAAAGTTTCCTCTGCAAAATCGAAACTTCCCACGGACGTGCGAGATCCAATCATTCGAAAGGTGGATCCTTCGGCTCAGCCGATAATGGTTTTAGCGATCACTTCCGAGGTCAAAGGCACCGAGCTTTTTGATCTAGCCAGTGAAAGGGTTCGGCCTTTGCTTGAGCAAGTCGAGCAAGTGGGCCGGGTCGAAGTCGTCGGTGGTCGTAAGCGAGAAATTCACGTTAAGTTAGATAAAAAGAAATTGGAGCAAAGAAATCTTTCAGTTCTGGCTGTGGCCGGTGCTTTTCAAAATGCCGGAATCAATTTGCCTGCAGGAAAATTAGATGAAGCCAATGCAGAAACAGTTTTTCGAACCCTTGGTGAATTTAATAGCGTCGATCAAGTTCGAAAAGCCGTCGTCAGTTTTATTGGTAACGACATTCTTACCACTGTTGCCGACGTGGGTAAGGTTGAAGACACTGTCGAAGACGAAAAACTAAAAGCTTATCTTAACGGTGAAGACACCATCTTTTTGAATGTCTACAAGCAGTCGGGTGCAAACACCTTGGCCGTGGCTGCGGGAGTTCACAAGCGGGCTGCGAAAATCAATGTCGACCTTCAGAAAGAACTGAAAAAGACTTTCGAAGTCAAAGTCGTGCGCGATATGTCCAAGTTCGTATGGGCCAACGTCAAAGATGTGGGTGAATCCATCGCTATTGGTATTATTCTAACGATCATTGTGGTCTTTCTGTTTTTGGGCTCTTTGCGAAGCACCTTCATCACCGGTCTTGCGATTCCAGTATCATTGATCGGCTGTTTCCCTCTTCTTTATATGGCTGGGGTCAGCATTAATGTGATGTCTTTGCTAGCGTTCTCTCTCGCAGTGGGACTGCTGATTGATGATGCCATCGTGGTGCGAGAAAATATTTTCCGACACATGGAGATGGGAAAGTCTGCCTTTCGTGCAGCTCTCGATGGAACTGCCGAAGTCGGCATGGCCGTGACCGCGGTGACCTTAGCGGTCCTTGCGGTGTTTGCGCCGATCGCTTTTTTGTCCGGAGTCGTTGGGCAGTTCTTCAAGTCCTTTGGCCTTGGCGTTTGCTTTATTATGATCGTCAGTCTTTTCGATGCGCTCTCCAATGCTCCTATGATGTCGGCCTATTTCGGTGGAAAGTATGAAAACATTAAGGACTATAAGCCAACTTGGCTAAATCCCTTTAAATCTTTGGCGGTTTATTTTGATCGCCTTCAGGAAGCCTTGGAGAATTTTTACGAAAGATCACTGCATCTCATTTTGCGATGGCCTTGGGTTTCTACCTTGTCCGTATTGGTGATTGTATTTGGTCTTGCTTCAACCATTCGCTATGTGCCTAAAACTTTCTTGCCTCCCAATGATTCCGGTGAATTTCTAGTTGGTATCGAGCTGCCGCCGGGAACCACCATTGATAAAATGGCGGAGCTAGCTCTGAAGGTCGAAGCTGACCTCCGAAAAATTCCAGTCGTCGAAACAACAATTCTTACGGTGGGAAGCACTTCAGGTCAGTCCTACTTGGCGGATGTGTACGTTAAGCTCGTTCCGTTCGGAAAACGTAAGCAGACCACGACTCAGATGAAGGAAGAAATTCGCGAATTTATGAAAAAATATGCGAAGGCTTCGCCGAAAGTAAAAGACGTGGACTTTGTCGGTGCAGGTCAGCGGCCTTTTGTGATCAACCTTCGAGGGCAAGATCTTGAACAATTGAGGGTCGTCAGTCAGGAACTTTTCAAAAAGCTAAAGACCCACCCAGCGTTGATCGATCCAGAAATTACGGATCGTCCCGGACTTCCTGAATTTCAAGTTCATATCGATCAAGACAAGGCCAGGGCTTATGGAGTTACCCCATCCTTAGTGGGCCGTGAGCTGCGAGCGCAAATCGAAGGTCTAACTCCAGCGCAGTTTCGGGAAGGGGGCAAAGAATACGATATTCGTGTCCGCCTCCAAGACGACCAGCGCAACATTGAGAAAAATTATGCCACCACGGTCATTCCCAATCTGAATGCTCGCTTGGTTCCTTTGCGAGAATTTTCCACAACCACGCGTGAGATTGGTGTTGCCAACATCAACCGTGAAAATCGTGGTCGCTACATGAGTATCGAAGCTGATATCGCTGGCAAAGGTCCCGGCATGGGCGGCGCAGTTGCCGACATCAATCAGTGGTTCGAGAGTGGGGAAATTAAATTACCCACTGGTGTGACCTACCGATTCGTCGGGCAGGCAGAAAACTTTCAGGAACTCGGTGTCAGTATTATGATCGCAGGCCTTTTGGCGATCGTGTTTATTTACTTGGTTCTTGCTTCGCTTTATGAATCTTTAGTGACTCCGTTTACAATTATGTTGGTGATTCCCTTGGCTATCGTTGGTGGATTCTTTGGACTCTTTATCTTTAAGTCTTCATTGGATTTATTCTCGATGATCGGCAGTATCATGCTGATGGGGCTAGCGACGAAGAATTCGATTATCTTAGTGGATTATATCAACCAGCGTTTGGAAGCTGGGATGGAATTGAATACTGCGATTATTCAGGGCTGCAAAACGCGCCTTCGTCCCATTTTGATGACCACCTTTGCCTTGATCGCGGGGATGATTCCTGTGGCCATTGGACTGAATGAAGCTTCCAGCCAGCGAACCTCACTCGGCATCGCTGTCTGTAGTGGTGTTGTTATTTCCACTTTCCTGACTTTGGTGTTGATCCCATCGATTTTCAGTTCCATTGAGAGAGGTCGCCGTTTTATGATCCGAACTGTGGGCAAGCGATTGATCACTGAGCAAGAAGAAGGACCGATTGACCATTCAAGATTATCTCCAGCGCCGGAAAGAATGCACTGACAGTCAGGCAAAATATCGTGATTTTTGTCTGACTTGCCGTCAGCCAGGTTTTAGCTGCTATTGCGAAGGGATCGAAGTCTTCGATCCCGGTGTGAAGTTTGTAATTCTGAATCATCCCATCGAAATGCGGCGCCGAATTGCGACGGGCCGCATGTCGCATTTGTGTTTGAAAGATTCCGAGCTCATTGTTGGTCATGACTACACTCTGAATTCTCGAGTGAATGAAATCATCAGCGATCCCACGCTTCATTCGGTGATCTTGTATCCGGGGCAGTCCTCCACCAATTTGACTCAAATTCCAAAGCTTGAAAGAACGTCCCTTTTTCCTAAGGACAAAAAGCTTGCGATCTTCGTGATTGATGGAACTTGGGCTACGGCTAGGCAGACGGCCTCTCGCAGCCAGAATCTAAAAGCTTTGCCGCGAATTTGTTTCACTCCACCAGCGCCAAGTACCTTTCGGGTGCGCAAGCAGCCTTCAAAGTTTTGTTACTCGACTATTGAGGCCATTCATCATTGTTTGGATTTGCTGGCTCCGGTGAGGCTTGCGGAGCTGGATTCGAGCTCGTCTTCTCCGCTGGCGAGCGAATCTTCACGGCAGCATGATATTCTTATTCGGCTCTTTAACCGAATGGTGGAGCGGCAGCTTGAAATCAAAGCCGCTCGGAATCTGATTCGCGCTTCCTGACTGAGGCGGTGGCAACTAGCTTCATTTTGTCTGAAATTCTTAAGAGTCGAACAGCCAGGGTGCGCGGTCTGAGTCAAAATAGAGATCGCTCGGTGCCTCAAGAAGAAAGTCCTTTAAAGTCATGCCGACTGAGAAATCACTGTCAAATGCGTTTTCACAGATCACTTTGAGTTTCTTTTTAGGGTGAGTTTTTCGAAACCAATTGAATTCAAGCGCGCTGGACGTACCGGATTTAACTTCAACCATTTCGCCATTCGGTAACACAAAGTCGATTTCATTTGCCTTAGAGGCCCAATACATAGAGCAAGTTCGGCGATTTAAATCTGTAAAAATTGTCAGATATCCACAATCTCTCGGAATTTTCAGCTGAAGCCTTGTGGATAACTCGCAATTTCTCGGCACTTTCCGATGCGTCTTCGAACTTC